>Ga0209184_1000138_pt1 | contig 93735 bp, 80 predicted proteins | sample EN8Hudsemesocosm_2_FD_184627 | JGI IMG/M metagenome (GOLD analysis project Ga0209184, IMG submission 184627) | Methane-oxidizing microbial communities from mesocosms in the Hudson Canyon - EN8C Hudson Canyon (SPAdes) (version 2) | ecosystem: Environmental > Aquatic > Marine > Cold seeps | place... | reverse complement strand
GCCACATACTCACATATACTTTGTGCAATGTTCGCAGCTTGTGCTTGAGGCGTCGATACAACAGACGTTAATGTTAAAACAGTGATGGTAGAAGCTATTAATAATTTTTTCATTTTAGTAACCTTTTATATAAATGGATTATTAAAAGAAAAAACCACGGGATGTACCTTTTTAACGAGGTGACTCCGCTGCCGTAGATTTTCCAATATTAGAAAACCCCGTAGGCCGGTGGTTTTGCGTGGTACACTTTCATATACCTTGCCTTTTCTTTGTCAATAGTAAGTATTGCTAATTTTTGTATGAAATGCAAATGTTTTGTAACTAATTGTAATTGCGGAGGAAGTTGACATTTAAAGTGGGAGAATTATGTATGTAATTGATTAGTAAAACTCCTTTTGTTAATCAGTTACTATTTAGTTACATTATTTTTACAGAAATATATCCTTAATATTTTACTTGTTTGATCATCAGTTCAATCGGACAAGTTGACTATATCTTTCTAAATTCAAAAGCCTTAACACAAGCAGGCAGTTCATAAAACATTGGTGCGCCATTTATTCTATTTCCATTATAGGCGTCAGCCTGACGTTGGCAAACTGATTTGTCTTTTTTAAATTTAGTGATACATTCTTGATAAATTTCTTTTTTTATTGGCGCTAATGCTTCTTGGCGGGCGCTTTCACAGGCTTTATCTAATTTAGCTTGTTCGGTTTTTTTAGCGTTAGCTAGTAATGTCGAACTATATAAACTCATTAACAATAGGGTGAGTAATAATGAAGATGTTTTCATCGTATCACTCTTGTGTTTGTTCGACGATAATATCGACTTGTCGTTTATTATTTTGTTTAGAAATGATTACACGTATTGTTTGTTTTTCTTTCTTGTAAGATAACGTTAAACGGCCTCGTTTGGTTTCTTGATAAGTTGATTCGCCGAAACTCTGCTTATAGAAATCAATAATTTCTTCTTCAGTTGCTGAAGTGAAATAATTTAAAACGGCGGGTATCTCATCAGTAAAATCGGCAAAAACTTGTGCATTTTCTATCATAGGAATTGTGACTTCATCACTCGCAAACGTTATTGCGCTCAAGCCTATTAAAACAGCACCAGCTAATAATGAGTATTTATTTATTCTTGTTGATGTCATTTAATCAATTCCTATTGTTTTTTCCTCACCTAGATTAAATATATACGATTTTTATAAAGAGTGCGATATTACGTTTGATAATTAAATATTAGGATACAAAATCTTCACGATAGTGATCTACCCATAAGGCTGTTGCGCCACAAATAGCAACTGGCATAATGATAAGGTTTACAATAGGAATCATGGCAAAAACTGCGACACTAATTCCAAAACTATAGCTTAAACCTTGATGTTGTTTTAATGCTTGTTTCATTACAGGAAAAGGGACTTTATGATTATCAAAGGGGTAATCTTTATATTGCACAGCCATCATCCAAGCGACAAATAAAAACCAGATAACTTGTCCTATTACAGGCAGAATCCACATTAATATGAAAAAGCCAATAGCACGAGGAATATAATAAGCTAGTTTTTTCCATTCACGTGTTAAAGTTCTTGGAATATCTTTCACAACATCTAGCATACTACCGCTTGGTGCTACTTTTCCTAGTAGCAAGTTCTCAATTTTTTCAGATAATAAACCATTAAATGGTGCTGCTAGCCAGTTAGCCGCTGTACTAAACAAGAAAGAGAAAATAACTAATATGGTTATTACTGCTAAAGGCCATAAAACAGTACTAAGCCAGTTTAACCAATTTGGCAGCCACTCCATAAATATATTCATGTAGTGCTCAAGCTCTATGAACATAAAATAAAATGCACTGCTAAAAAGAATTATATTAATAAATAAAGGTATAAAAACAAATCGACGAATACCTTTTAAACGAATAAGTTCAAACCCCTTAAATAAATAACCAGCACCGCTTTGAGCCATAAGGGCATTTGAAGAATATAAATTGTTTCTAGTAGAATTGGGCATGTATAAATACTAACATATTGATATTAATAGATAGATTATAAAACTTGTTTAAACGCAAATACAGCACTAACTTGTTACAAAATGCCACTGTTTCTGTTAGAGTTTACGTTGCATTTTTTATATAATAACAATAATAATCTCAAATTCCCTTAGATAAGAATTATAAGACAGGCATAACAATGGAAGATAATTTCAGAAACGCATTAATTATTCTTAGCGGCGTTATAATTGCTGCTATCTTTATCCACGGTTTGTGGACCATTAGAAAACAAAAAAATCCTTATAAACTCAAAGCAAGTAAAGAAAAATCAAAACCATTATCTAGAGACTTTGATCGTAGTGGCTTTGATCAGGATGGCGTTGGACAAGTAAAGGTTTTAAAACAATCCAATGAACCTGAAGTTGAAAGTGAAAAAGACTTTGAGCAAGATATTAGTCTTGAAGAGATCAGCCACTTAGAAAATGGTCAAAATGAAGAATCTTATAATGAGTTATCTTCTAAAGAGCAAGTCTTTGAGCATGATGTAGCAATTAACAAGTCAAAAATAGAAGTTGAAACAGAAATAAAGGAAGAGATTACTTTAGAGCAACCCATGTATCAACAACCCGTGATTAAGGCGAAACCACCTACGGCAAAGCTTAAAAAAACGGTTAGTAGAAAAGCATCCTCTAAAACGCTTTCTAAAGAGGAGGTAAAACGTAATCAAATGGAGATTAATTTTGGTGATGGTTTATCTCTAGACGATGAGATTATGCCAATCATTAGTGCTGATGAGGTTGAGACTAAGCCTAAAAAATCGACCAGAACTAAAGAGTCTGAAACTGCTAATCTTGAAACACAAATTATTATTTTAAGTGTTGTTATGCCAGACAACCATCAAATGTCTGGTGCAGCACTGTTACCAAGCTTGTTAACTCTAGGCATGAAATACGGAGAGATGAATATTTTTCATCGACATCAAGATAATGCCGGTAATGGAGCGGTAACTTTTAGTTTAGCCAATATGCTAAACCCAGGATCTTTTGAATTAGATACAATGGAAACATTTGTTACACAGGGGGTCAGTTTATTTATGACTTTGCCCAATGCAGGTGACCCTTTTTCAGCTTTTGATCAAATGTTATTGGCCGCTAAACAATTAGCTACTGAATTTAATGCTCAATTACTTGATGATAAGCGTAATGTGATGACCAAACAAACTGAGCAACATTATGTAAGTAAAATTCGAGAGTTTGACAGACAGCATCGTCTTGCCAGTGTTGAATAGTTTATATTTTACTTATTACCTTTATTAATAATCTTTGTTGATTGTCTTTACGTTATTTATGTTGAATTAAAATACTCATGCCAAATACCTCTTCTATTGTAGCTTCTCTTCAAGCACAGGTGACTAAGCTTCACCAACAAATTAATCAATATAATCACCAATACTATGTGCTTGATCAGCCAAGCGTTCCTGATGCTGAATACGACAGGTTAATGCGAGAGTTATTAACAATAGAACAAGAACATCCTGAGCTGAAAACTGTTGACTCACCTAGCCAGAAAGTAGGAGGGCAGCCACTTAAAGCCTTTACACAAGTGACTCATCAAGTGCCTATGCTATCTCTTGATAATGTTTTTTCAATTGATGAGTGGCAAGCTTTTATTAAACGAATTCAAGACCGACTAGCTAGTGATAAAAATATTGTTATTTGTGCAGAGCCAAAGCTTGACGGTTTAGCGGTAAGTTTACGTTATGAACAGGGGATTCTAGTACAAGCAGCAACAAGAGGTGATGGCAGTACGGGTGAAAATATCACTGAAAATATTCGTACGATTAAATCTATTCCTTTAAAGCTTATGGGTGAAAGCGGCATCGATTACCCAGATGTTGTAGAGGTTCGTGGTGAAGTATTTATGCCTAAAGCGAGTTTTGATAAATTAAATGAAACAGCAATAAAGAAAGGAGAAAAATCTTTTGCTAACCCTCGAAATGCAGCAGCCGGTAGTATTCGCCAATTAGATTCAAAAATCACGGCTAAACGCAATTTAGCTTTTTATGCATACGGGCTAGGTTTTGTTGATGATCTACTTACAAACGATAGCGTTGAAAATGAAAATGTATTTTTAAAAAATTCACACTATCAACGTTTATGTCAGGTTAAAGCCCTTGGTTTACCTATGTGCCCTGAAGTTCGTTTGTTAGATAACCAACAGCAAGTGCAAAATTTTTATCAAGATATTCTTAATAAACGCGAACAGTTGAGTTATGAAATAGATGGTACTGTACTGAAAGTAGATGATATTTCATTACAAGAAAAACTCGGCTTTGTAGCTCGAGCACCTCGTTGGGCAATTGCTTATAAATTTCCAGCACAAGAAGAGTTAACGACCGTTGAAGACGTTGAGTTTCAAGTAGGAAGAACGGGGGCTATCACACCCGTAGCTCGTTTGAAGCCAATATTTGTTGGTGGCGTTACTGTTTCTAATGCTACCTTGCATAACAAAGACGAAATTGAGCGCTTAGGCTTAAAAATTGGCGATTCTGTTGTTATACGTCGGGCAGGTGATGTTATACCTCAAATTGTTTCAGTCGTACTTGAAAAGCGTAATAGTGATGTTAAAGATGTTGTTTTCCCAATTGCATGTCCAGTGTGTGACTCTAAAGTTGCTAGAGCTGAAGGGGAGGCTGTACTTCGTTGTACTGCGGGACTATTTTGCCAAGCGCAACGAAAAGAAGCCATAAAACATTTTGCTTCTCGCAAGGCGCATGATGTTGATGGCTTAGGTGATAAGTTAGTTGAACAATTAGTTGATGAAGACCTTATTAAAACGCCAGCAGATTTATTTAAATTAACCGAAATTGATATTAGCACCATGGATCGCATGGGAGTGAAATCGGCAAAAAATTTAATTACAGCGCTAGATAAAGCGAAACAAACAAGCTTAGCTAAATTTATTTACGGCCTTGGTATTCGAGAAGTGGGCGAGGCGACAGCGGCTAATTTAGCAAATCATTTTTGCAGGTTAGCTGCAATACAAGCTGCAAGCTTTGAAGCTTTGCAGGCGGTTGATGATGTTGGTGAAATAGTTGCGAAAAATATCGTTAACTTTTTTAAAGAAGATCATAATTTGGCTGTGGTGTTAGCTTTAGATGCAATAATGACTTGGCCAGACATTGTCGTTAAAACGGTTGATGAATTACCATTAGCAAACCAGACTTTTGTATTAACTGGTACCCTGAGTCAAATGGGGAGAAGTGAAGCAAAAGAATCCTTGCAATTATTAGGTGCTAAAGTTTCAGGCAGTGTTTCAGCAAAAACTGACTTTCTTGTTGCGGGGGAAAAAGCAGGATCTAAATTAACTAAAGCACAGGATTTAGGTGTTGCAGTATTAACGGAAGACGATTTAGTGGCTTTATTGGCAAAACACGGCTAACGTGTCGGAGAAGTTCTTAATGATTATTCGAAATTTTGCATTAATTTTACTCTTTATATTTATTCAAACGAATGCTACAGCTAAAAGCATTGATGGTGGAAAAGTTGAACTTACCGATAAGCAGGTAAGGGCGCTAAAATCGCTTAGTGATCAACAAGTTCAGCGACCAAGAAAACAAAGCCAAAAGGCTGTTCGTTTAAAAGTAGCCAAATTGAAAGACAACCAAGGGCAGGTTTATTTAGGTGCATTTGTTAGCCGTGCAGAGTTATTGCCATATTTAACAGAACTAGAACAACTATTAGGTGACAACTTTCAGAAGTTCCGTGCAATGCAAGCTGCGCGCGATCACCAGTTGTTTCACATGACCTTACTTAGTCCTCAAGAATATCAATTAGCAGACAAAAATTTAGTTGAAAAGCTTCTTTCACCAAATGTGAATGACCAATTTTCTAGTCAGCTCAATGTAACTTTATTGGGTTTAGGGAAAGTTGAACTCGACAATAAAGAAACATTCTTTGTGGTTGCCCAAAGTGGTGATGCTCAATTAATTCGTCAACGATTTTTACTAAAACATAAAGACTTTCATGTCACATTAGGATTTAATCCCAATGATATTTATGGTGTAAAAAAAGATATCAGTACGTTAATTAACTAAACTTCTACTTAATCTTAAAACTAAGCTTTAGTTAGTTTCCAAAAAGCAATTCCGGCAGTAAAAAACAAAATCATGGGATAAAAGGCATGAGAAATCACTGCTAATGGAGAAATGCCTAAGGTTGTCCCTAATAATAAAGCTTGCGCACCATAAGGGAGTAACCCTTGATTAATACAGGCAAAAATATCGAGTAAACTTGCTGACTGTGCTGGTGTTAGGTCACCATCTGTAGCTAAATCTTTTGCGGTTTCACCAGTAATAATAATTGAAACAGTATTGTTAGCTGTAAAGAAGTTACATCCAAAGGTTAATCCTGCAATACCTAGGCCGGCTGCGCGTTTTTTATTGTTTGGACTTAGCCTTCTTGCAAATGATTCAATAGCTTTTGTTAGCGCCGCTAGACCACCTTGATGACGAATTAACTCACTTAAACCGCCAATAAATAAAGCCAATATAAAGATATCTTGCATGCTAGAAAAGCCAGAGTTGATATCACTTATCCAAGCTGATAGTTGATAATCATTAATGAGCATACCAATCACTGCCGCTAGCACTATACCTAAAGTCAGTACCACAAAGACGTTAACACCTGATAGCGCAAGCACTAAAATTACAATATAAGGAATAAGGCCTATTACAGCAGGATCACTACTCATTTCATAGTTAATACTTTGACCTAAGGCTGCAAAAATAACTAAACAAATAACGGCAGCTGGCACGGCAAATTTAAAGTTTATCCTAAACTTATCTTTCATATGAGCGCCTTGGCTACGTGTTGACGCAATAGTGGTGTCAGAAATTATCGATAAGTTATCACCAAAAATGGCACCAGAGATTAAGCAGCCAGCAACTAAGGCTGAATCTAACCCCGCAGACTCTATAAAACCTAAAGCTATGGGAGCAATGGCGGCAATAGTACCCATTGATGTTCCCATTGCTGTTGATAAAAATGCCGCAACTAGAAATAATCCCGGCAATAACAGGTAAGCAGGAAAAACAGCTAAGCCTAACTGCACACTTGCGTCAACACTACCTGTTGCTTTGGCAACTGTTGCAAAAGCACCTGCAAGTAGGTAAATGATACACATGGTCATAATATTGGCATGACCAGCACCACTGATAAATTGCCCTATTTGTTTATCTATTGAATCATTGGTAAATCTTTTACCTAAATAAAGAGCGACAAAAATTGCAGGGATAATGGCGATGCTGGCAGGGAGTTGATAAAAAGCGAACTCAGCTCCTTGAAGCGTAAGAATAATGCCCGTGCCTAAAAAAGTCCCAAGAAATACTGCAAAAGGAAGTAATGCAATCAAGCTTTTATTATTCGATTCTGGTTGCTCAACAGCAGTAGAAGAGGTCATAAATATCTTTCTTATTATTAGTGTTGTAAATTCTTAATCATTATATTCATTAAATCATTGCTGTGTGAAGAGGTGATTTCTAAATAATCATTTATAAAAAAGAGCAAACCACTTATAAAAAATAACAAATTGCCATATTACATTACTACATACTGGTTGAGGTTTGTGGTAAACTCTCGCCAATTTTTAAACCCTCTATTTAATATTAAAGTAAGTGAAAGATATGTCTGACAACAAATTTGAAACAATTGAACAACGTGTAAGCTATGGTGTAGGTCGTCAACTTGGTGATCAACTACGTAATAATCCTTTTAAAGACTTTGATATTACTGCAGTACAAGCAGGTATTGCTGATGCACTAGCTGATGCTGCTAGCCAAGTTTCAGATGAAGATTTAAACGCAGCTTTCTCTGTGGTTTCTAAAAAAATGCAAGAACTAGAGCAAGCAGCTGCTAAAGAAGCTTCAGCTGAAGGCGAAACGTTCTTAGCTGAAAATGCTAAGCGTGATGAAGTAACTGTAACAGAGTCTGGTTTACAATATGAAGTTATTGCAACTGGTGAAGGTGAAAAACCAACAGCAGCGAGCACTGTTCGTGTTCATTATCACGGTACATTTACTAATGGCGATGTGTTTGATAGCTCTGTTGACCGTGGTCAACCGGCAGAATTCCCTGTTGGCGGCGTAATTGCTGGTTGGACAGAAGCACTACAGTTGATGACTGAAGGTAGCAAGTGGAAATTAACTATTCCTTATAATTTAGCTTATGGTGAGCAAGGCTCACAAGGTGCTATTCCTCCTTATGCGACGTTAGTATTTGATGTGGAATTACTAAGCATCGTTAGCTAATTTAGCTATTTTAAAAGCCCTCAATTGAGGGCTTTTTTTTAAATGAAATAAAATGGATGAAGTAAAAAGTGCAGACTAAAAAAATTGTCAGCTTATTTAAAGACTATTTAACCGCATTTAAACGTTATGATCTTGATAAAGTCGCCGCGTGTTATCATTTACCATGCACTTTACACACACCTGACAAAGTTGTTTTGTTAAAAGACTCTAAAGCTTGCATGCAAGAGTTTGGTGATATTTTTACGCAATTACAGCAAGCAGAAACCAGTGATATTGTTGCTAGAAAAGCAAGTTATTCTTTAGTCACTGAGAACTTGCTGTTTGCTAGTGTTGATTGGGAGTTTATCGATGGACAAGGTGAAGTATTTGCTGACTTTTGCGCTATTTATCACTTGGCTTTAATTGATAATGAATTGAAAATTATTAATGTTGTTTCCCATGAGTTATCAAATTCATTAACACTAGATTATCCGTTTGTGTTGTTCGATTAGTCAGTATTTTATTTGTAAGTAATTAAAATAATAGAGAATAAAAATGAAAGTAAAAGTAGCTATATTAGGCTGTAGTGGACGTATGGGGCGCAACCTTATTCAGGCAGCCCATGAACACGAAAGTATTGAATTGGTTGGTGGCAGTGTTCGCACTAGTTCTTCATTTGCTGGTTTTGATCTTGGTGAGCTAGCAGGTATAGGTGCTATAGGTGTAGCTACCTCTACTGAATTAAGCCAGTTATCTGATGCAGAGGTCTTTATTGATTTCACTTCAATAGAAACCACGCTTGAGAACATTAACTGGTGTCAGCAAAATAAAAAAGCTTTAGTTATTGGGACTACAGGTTTTAGCGATGTACAAGTGCAACTGATTGAAAAGGCAGGTGAGTTAATGCCTGTTGTATTAGCTCCCAATACTTCGGTTGGAGTTAATTTGATGTTTAAGCTGCTAGAAGTAACAGCAAAGGCAATTGGCGACTATACTGATATAGAAATTTTTGAAGCGCATCACCGGTTTAAAAAAGATGCTCCATCAGGTACAGCAGTAAAAATGGGGCAGGTTATTGCTGATACATTAGGGCGTGACCTTAATAAATGCGCTGTTTATGGCCGAGAAGGAATCTCTGATGAAAGAGATTCAAACACGATAGGTTTTGCTACGGTAAGAGCGGGAGACATTGTTGGAGAGCATACCGCATTTTTTGCTGATTTAGGTGAAAGGTTAGAAATCACCCATAAAGCTAGCTCTCGTATGACTTTCGCTTTAGGTGCAATGCGAGCTGCATTTTGGCTGAGTGAAGCTGATAACGGCTTCTATGATATGCAAGACGTACTGGGTTTAAAGTAGTAGATAACTGCTGTTTTTGACCGTTTGGTCATGAAAATGGATAAAATCACACAAAAGAACGTTTTTTTACAATTTTTACTAGACGAAAGAAGCCTACAAGCGTAAAATAAGTGGATTTTGTCAAAAATTTAACTAAAGGTTAGTTTTTGACATTTTTTATGTGTGAATTTTGTGTTTGTTTTTAGACGGTTTAAAGCTTTATATGTTTGCTTTAAATTAGTTATTAAAAAAGAATCTTGCGTTTTTTCTTCTCTTTGGAGGTTACATTGGCTATATCTGCTATTTTGGTACTGGAAGACGGTACTGTATTTAAAGGCACCGCAATTGGTGCACAGGGAACGGCTGTTGGTGAAGTAGTATTTAATACTTCAATGACAGGTTATCAAGAAATTCTTACCGACCCTTCATATGCAGAGCAAATTATCACCCTGACTTACCCGCATATTGGTAATACAGGCACTAACTGTGAAGATAAAGAGTCAGAGTCTATTTTTGCTAAAGGTTTAGTGATCCGCGATTTACCATTACTTGCCAGCAATTTTAGAAATGAACAAAGTTTGAGCGAGTATCTAATTGCGAATAATATCTTAGGTATTGCTGATATTGATACCCGCAAGCTAACGCGTATTTTACGAGAAAAAGGTGCACAAAATGGTTGTATCCTAACGGTTGATGACGCGAGTGAAGAAAGTTTACAAGCAGCGCAAGATGGTGCGTTAAAGCAAACGAAAGCATTCCCTGGTCTTAAAGGGATGGACTTGGCAAAAGTAGTTTCTACTAAAGATCAATACCAATGGACATCAGGTAGCTGGTCGCTAGGAAGTGCTATGGGAGAAGGTTTCTCACAGCCAGAAAACTTTGATTTTCACGTGGTTGCCTATGATTTCGGTGCGAAAAGTAATATTTTACGTATGTTAGTAGACCGTGGTTGTAAATTAACGGTAGTACCAGCACAAACATCTGCAAGTGATGTATTAGCGATGAACCCTGATGGTATCTTTTTATCAAATGGTCCAGGAGACCCTGAACCATGTGATTATGCTATAACGGCCATTAAAGAATTTTTAGCTACAGAAATCCCTGTATTTGGTATTTGTTTAGGTCACCAACTACTTGGTTTAGCGAGTGGCGCAAAAACCATCAAAATGAAATTTGGTCATCATGGCGCCAACCATCCGGTGAAAGATATTGACCGAGATGTTGTGATGATTACTTCACAAAACCATGGTTTTGCTGTTGATGAAGCCAATTTGCCAGATAACTTGAGAACTACTCACAAATCTTTATTTGATGGTTCTTTGCAAGGCATTCACCGTACAGACAAGCCAGCATTTAGTTTCCAAGGTCATCCAGAAGCTAGTCCAGGGCCACATGATGCTGCACCGTTATTTGATCATTTTATCGACTTGATTAACGTATATAAAGCCGAATACAAAGCAAACCAAGCTTAACCCTACAGACAAGATAAGAGAGAATATAGACATGGCAAAAAGAACTGATTTAAAAACTATCTTGATCTTAGGTGCAGGCCCAATTGTTATTGGTCAAGCCTGTGAGTTTGATTATTCAGGTGCGCAAGCGTGTAAAGCGTTGCGTGAAGAAGGTTATCGAGTTGTTTTAGTTAACTCTAACCCAGCAACTATAATGACTGACCCAGAGATGGCTGACGCCACTTACATCGAGCCAATCCATTGGGAAGTTGTTCGAAAAATTATTGAAAAAGAACGTCCTTGTGCTGTATTGCCTACTATGGGTGGTCAAACAGCGCTTAACTGTGCACTAGAGCTTGAAGCTAAAGGCGTATTGAAAGAATTTAATGTTGAAATGATTGGTGCTACTGCAGATGCAATTGATAAAGCAGAAGACAGAAGTCGTTTCGACAAAGCGATGAAGGCAATTGGTTTAGACACACCACGCGCTGAAATTGTTCATACAATGGAAGAAGCACTATCAGCAAGTAAAAATTTAGGTTTTCCTTGTATCATTCGCCCATCATTTACCATGGGTGGCACTGGCGGTGGTATTGCTTATAACGTTGAAGAATTTACTGAAATTTGTACACGTGGTTTAGACCTTTCACCAACGTCAGAATTATTAATTGATGAATCATTAATTGGTTGGAAAGAGTATGAAATGGAAGTGGTTCGCGACAAAAATGATAACTGTATCATTATTTGTGCCATTGAAAACTTTGACCCTATGGGTATTCACACGGGTGACTCAATCACCGTTGCACCAGCGCAAACGTTAACAGATAAAGAATACCAAATCATGCGTAATGCATCATTAGCAGTACTGCGTGAAATTGGTGTTGAAACAGGTGGTTCAAACGTACAATTTGGTATTTGTCCTGATACTGGCCGTATGGTTATAATCGAAATGAACCCGCGTGTATCACGCTCTTCGGCTTTAGCATCAAAAGCAACTGGTTTCCCAATTGCTAAAATTGCTGCCAAATTAGCCATAGGTTATACCCTTGATGAGTTAACCAATGATATCACTGGTGGTAAAACTCCGGCGTCATTTGAACCAACCATTGATTACGTAGTAACTAAAATTCCACGTTTTAACTTTGAAAAATTTGCCGGCTGTGAAGACAGATTAACCACGCAAATGAAGTCTGTTGGTGAGGTTATGGCCATTGGCCGTAATCAACAAGAGTCAATGCAAAAAGCCTTACGTGGTCTTGAAGTAGGCGTAAATGGTTTTGACTCTATGGTTGACGTAACACAACCGGGCGCTAAAACAAAAATAATGCACGAGTTGCAAGAAGCGGGCTCAGATCGTATCTGGTATGTTGCTGACGCATTTCGTTTAGGATTAACTGTTGACGATGTTTTCCGTTTAACCAAAATCGACCGTTGGTTCCTAGTACAAATTGAAGATATTGTTTTAGAAGAAGCAAATATTCGTGACGGTGGTTTAAAAGTTTTAACCCCTGAATATTTACGTAAACTTAAACGCAAAGGTTTTGCTGATGCGCGTCTTGCTGATGTTATCGGTGTATCCGAAGCTGAAATCCGTAAGAAACGTCACAACGCTGATATTTACCCTGTTTACAAGCGTGTTGATACCTGTGCTGCAGAGTTTAGTTCAGACACTGCGTACATGTATTCTACTTACGATGAAGAATGTGAAGCAGCACCAACCGGTAAAGATTCAATAATGATCTTAGGCGGAGGCCCAAATCGAATTGGCCAAGGTATAGAGTTTGATTATTGTTGTGTTCATGCAGCTTTGGCACTTCGTGAAGACGGTTATGAAACCATAATGGTTAACTGTAACCCTGAAACAGTGTCTACTGATTACGATACTTCAGATCGTTTATATTTTGAATCAATCACTTTTGAAGATGTTTTAGAAATTGTTCGTATTGAAAAGCCAAAAGGCGTAATCGTACAATATGGTGGTCAAACACCACTTAAACTAGCACGCGCTTTAGAAGCTGCGGGTGTGCCAATTATTGGTACTTCGCCTGATGCTATTGACCGTGCAGAAGATAGAGAGCGTTTCCAACAAGCGGTTGACCGCTTAGGTTTATTACAACCTGAAAATGCAACAGTGACCTCTATTGACGAAGCGATGGCAAAAGCTGAAACAATTGGCTTCCCATTAGTTGTACGTCCATCTTATGTCTTAGGTGGTCGTGCCATGGAAATTGTTTATGACCTAGATGATTTACGTCGCTACATGACTGAAGCGGTAAGTGTTTCTAACGATTCACCTGTATTGCTTGATCACTTCCTTGATGATGCCATTGAGGTTGACATTGATGTAGTGTGTGACGGTACTGATGTGGTTGTTGGTGGCATTATGCAGCATATCGAACAAGCGGGTGTTCACTCTGGTGATAGTGCATGTTCATTACCTGCGTATAGCTTAAGCCAAGAAGTACAAGACGTAATGCGTAAGCAAGTAACTGACTTAGCGTTTGAATTAGGTGTAGTTGGCCTAATGAATACGCAAATGGCAGTTAAAGACGGCGAAGTTTATTTAATCGAAGTAAACCCTAGAGCTGCGCGAACAATACCGTTTGTTTCGAAAGCAACTGCTGTACCTTTAGCTAAAGTGGGGGCTCGTGTTATGGCGGGTAAATCACTTAAAGAACAGGGCATTACCGAAGAAGTTATACCGCCGTATTTTTCTGTTAAAGAAGTGGTCATTCCATTTAACAAATTTCACGGTAGTGACCCGCTTGTTGGCCCAGAAATGCGTTCAACAGGTGAAGTTATGGGCGTTGGTGATACATTTGAGGAGGCATATGCAAAGGCTAACTTAGGTGCGGGTGAGTCTGTTCCTAAATCAGGTAGAGCATTAATTTCTGTGCGAAACTCTGATAAAGTTCGTGTAGTAGAACTTGCTAAGCAAATGGTTGCTTTAGGTTATGACCTTGATGCAACGCATGGTACAGCGATCATTTTAGGTGAAGCGAATGTACCAGTACGTTTAGTCAATAAAGTACACGAAGGTCGTCCCCATATTCTTGATAGAATTAAAAATAGTGAATATAGCTATATTATTAATACTACAGAGGGTCGTAAGGCGATTGAAGATTCTAAAGTATTACGTGGTGGTGCTTTACGTTACAAAGTTGCTTATACTACAACATTGAACGCTGCATTTGCTGCTTGTCAATCACATGCCGCAGATGATCGAAATGTAGTAACGTCAATACAAGAGTTACACCTTCGATGTAAGTAAGGCGTTGTAAATAGAGCTTTATTTAAACGAATTATTTTATAAAGGTGGTTACCTCCTATTCGTGGAATGGGTAAGCCACCTTTCTTGTTAGAAAAAGAAGAGTAAAATGACTAAATACCCAATGACACTTCTTGGTGCTGAAAAGTTAAAAGAAGAGCTGAGAATTTTAAAAACAGAAAAACGTCCGCGTATTGTGAAAGACATTGCTGATGCACGTGAGCATGGTGATTTAAAAGAAAATGCTGAGTACCATGCGGCAAAAGAAGAACAGGGTTTCTGTGAGGGAAGAATTCAAGATATTGAAGGTCGATTATGTAATGCTCAAGTGATTGATGTTACAAAAATACCAAATCATGGCAAAGTGATATTTGGTACTACTGTTACTTTGTTAAATATTGATACAGAAGCGACGGTGAAGTATCAAATTGTTGGTAATGATGAAGCCGATATTAAAAAGGGGCAGATTTCAGTAAACTCACCCATTGCACGTGGCTTAATTGGTAAAACTGTTGATAGTGAAATTGAAATTACTACTCCTGGTGGCTCAGTCGAATATGAAATTATGGCTGTAGATCATATTTAAATTTGTGATGTAAACTAGCTAGCATTAACAAGCAATAAAAACCTCAAACTTGAAAGGATTTGAGGTTTTTTTATGTCTAAGATTTATTAACTAATTATTGTATATACAAATAATAAGTGACAAATTTCAGCTGTTTTAAATTGAAACTCACGTATAAATTAATTTTATATCTAAAATTCAACGTATTAACTTGTGAATGTACAATTGCACTGCTTTACTATTGAGTAAGGCTTACGAATATTATCAATTTTGCATCAGAGAGTGTTATGAACCTAAGAAATATTAAACTGAATTCAAGCTTACTTCAGGGCATTGCCCCTATTGTTATTGTTATTTTTTATGCTGGGTTTAGTTTTCTTGGATTGTCTTCATTAATCAGTAATACAGAATGGGTAGAGCATACTCACTCTGTCATCTCAAAAAGCACTGAAATCGAAAAACTTGTGTTAGATATGGAAACCGGCGAGCGAGGTTTTATGATCACAGGAGAAGATGAATTTTTAGAACCATTTAATAATGGAAAGATCACTTTTTTTCAACAGCTTACTTCTTTAAAGGAGCAAGTGTCAGATAACCCTAGCCAAGTAAAGAAACTAGAAGATGTCGAAATATTACTCAAGCGATGGTTAGTTGAGTTTGCTGCCATTAGCATTGATTCTCGACGTCAATCAATAGCAACAGGAGAAGTGAAACTAGCTCTGCAAGATGCCATTAAAAAAGGAACAGGTAAAAAACATTTAGATAAAATTCGTGGTTATTTAAACGAATTAGATCAAATGTTTTTAATTTCTCAGCATGAAAAAGCTAGAACTACTGTGTTAGCTATTGCCAAAAACTTAGTTGATAAAGAAACGGGTCAAAGAGGCTTTTTAATAACAGGAAATGAAGAGTTTTTAGAACCATATTTTGCTGGAAAAAAACTATTACAAGAGAGTATAGATCAACTTTATCGCTATATAGATAAAGCTTTCGATCGAGATCTGGTCTTAAAAAACATATCGAATATTGAGTCATTATCTAATTCTTGGCTATCAGACTTTGCTGTTCCTAGCATAAAATTACGCCAACAGGTAAATAAAGGAACCATTACACTAAATAAATTAAATGCAATGCAATCGAAAGGAGAAGGTAAAAAAGTACTCGATCAACTTAGGCTCATTACTAAGGAAATTAATGACAACTTTATTGAAGCAGATAATACTGTTGCTCAATTGCTACTTGCGGAAATTATCAAAGATTTGGTTGATAAAGAAACTGGGCTACGCGGCTTTGTTATTACTGGAAATGAAAGTTTTTTAGAACCTTATGAACATGGTAAGAAAGCCTTTACTCAACACATTATCTCATTAAAGAAAATAGTAAATGATGCATATGACATTAACTTAGCACGCCGTTTAGTCAGAAAAACTGTCGATGCTAGTATTCAATGGGATGAACAAGCGGGTGATCCTGAAATTGCATTACAAACCAAAATTAACAATTCATCACATGAGGATAATAATTATATTGAGTTAGAAAAAAGTGGTGCAGGTAAGGAAATTATTGATCAAATAAGAGTTAATTTGGCTGACTTTAAGCGAGCAGAAGAAGTACTGTTACAAAGCCGAGCCGTTAGTGCCGATTCTAAAGCGCAACTGACTTTATGGGTTAATGCATTAGGTGCAATTCTTATTATTGCTTTTGCTGTCATTATTTATCGTAATACCGATAAAATGAAAAGTAATAATCATATTCTTGAGATTGAGCGCCAAAAACTAGAAGCGCAAGATTGGATCAAAACTAATGCTTCACATATTTCCTCTTCTTTATCTGGTATAGGGGATATACCGGCGTTTGCTGACACCTTAATGCGAGAAATGACTCCAGAACTATCTGCGCAGGTCGGACTGTTTTATCAAGCACAAGTTGATGAAAATAATGAAACGCTACTGTCTTTGGTTGGTTCATACGCCTATAAACAAAGAAAAAACCTTTCTAATCAATTTTCTTTAGGTGAAGGACTCGTTGGACAATGTGGGTTAGAAAGAAAAAGTATTTTACTCGAGAATATACCTGATGATTATATTCATGTTACCTCAGGCAGTGGTGAGTCAAAGCCGCTAAATATTATTGTTTTTCCTGTGATGCATGAAGATAAATTGCTGGCTGTTATTGAGTTTGCTTCTGTGCATGTGCTCAGTGAAAAACAGCGAGAACTAATATCACATGTTGAAAAGAACATAGGGGTTATTTTTAATAATATTTTATCTCAACAGCATACTGAAAATTTACTATTACAATCACAGGAACTCTCTGAAGAATTACAAACTCAGCAAGAAGAACTTAGAGCAGCAAACGAAACACTTGAAGAACAAACACAGCAATTAAAAGCGTCTGAAGAAGAATTAAATGTATCTAACGAGGAATTAAGAGAACAACAAGAAGTTTTATTATCGCAGAAAGTAGAGATTGAAAAGAGCCAAACTGAATTAGAGAAAAAAGCTGAAGATTTAAATCAAGCAAGTAAATATAAAAGTGAATTTTTAGCGAATATGTCTCATGAGTTAAGAACGCCATTAAATAGCTTATTAATTCTTTCTAGAATGCTAGCCGAAAATAAGGAAGGTAACCTTACTGACAGGCAAATAGAAGACGCACAAGTTATCCATAACGGTGGTAAAGACTTGTTAATTTTAATTAACGATATTATGGATTTATCAAAAGTTGAGGCAGGCATGCTTAATGTTCATATTGATGAAGTTTCCTTTGAAGGGGTTATTGCCAATTTAGAACGGTTATTTGGGCATGTAGCCAACGACAAGGGTTTACACTTTTTAGTTGAACAAGAAGATGATACCGCTACTGTTATACATAGTGATGCACAGCGAGTAGAGCAGATAATTAAAAACTTCTTATCTAACGCCTTTAAATTTACCGAACAAGGTGGAGTTACATTTCGCATCCATAAACCCGACCAAAGTGTTCAGTTTTCTGAAGGAAACAGTTTAACAACGGAGGGTTCTATAGCTTTATCTGTTATTGATACGGGCATTGGTATACCTGAAGAAAAACAAAAGTTAATTTTTGAGTCTTTCCAACAAGAGGATGGCTCAACGAGTAGAAAATATGGTGGAACAGGCTTAGGCTTATCTATTTCAAAAGAATTAGCGCGTTTACTCGGTGGTGAGATTAAGTTATCTAGCGAAAAAAATGTCGGCAGTACTTTCACCCTTTATTTGCCTTTAGGCTCTATGACAACAATAGAATCACCATTAATTAGTATAAAAATTGATGCTCCATTAGCTACAAAGCAGCTTAATTCATCTGAGACAGCACCTAAAAATGAATTACCAAGTTCTGATGAACCTTCTCTAGCTTTGCAATCGATGGAGGTTTTTATTGATGATGACAGGCGAGTTATTGCTAGTGGTGATAAAACTATATTGATCATTGAAGATGATGCTACTTTTGCTCGAGTATTGGTAGATACTGTGCATAGGAAAAACTATAAAGCTCTCGTCACAAATAAAGGAAGAGATGGCTTATTTCTAGCGATGAATTATTTACCTAAAGGCATAATGCTAGACTTGGGTTTACCGGATATCAATGGTCAAGTAGTGCTTGAGCAATTAAAATTTCACCTTGCAACTCGTGATATTCCAGTTCATATAATTTCAGGTAGAGAGGATAAGAAAAATACTCTTCTTGCCGAAGGAGCTTTTAGCTTCTTAACAAAACCGGTAGAAATTGATGAAATTGAAACAATTTTATCTGAAATTCAGTCTGCTCAAGAAAGTATGCAAAAAACGGTATTAGTTATTGAAGATGATAAGCATAGCCAACAAGCAATTACACGGTTAATTAAAGACGATATGGTTCAAGTTATTTGCGCCGATAGTGGCCGTGAAGCACTGGAAAAAATTAATAGTGAAGTCTTTGATTGTATTATTTTAGATCTTGGCCTGCCTGATATGTCAGGCAATGAAATTCTTAAAAGTATTTCACGTATGTCTACTGTTAAAAATACGCCAATCATTGTTTATACCGGTAGAGATATTTCTGATGAAGAGCAGCAAGAGTTAAATAAATATACGCAAAATATCATTATAAAAGGGGCCGAATCACCTGAACGGTTACTTGATGATGTTTCTTTATTTTTACATCGAGTGACCAGTGAACTTCCAGAAGAGCAAAAAAATACTATTGCCTTACTACATAACGATAACTCAATGCTTAAAGATAGAAAAGTATTACTTGTAGATGATGACATGCGTAACTTATTTGCCTTATCAAGACAGTTAGAAGACATTGGACTAGACGTTGAGGTCGCTTCAAACGGACAAGAAGCATTAGATAAGCTTGAGGCGTCTAAAATTGACTCACCAGAAGCACCATACGAGCTAATACTGATGGATATTATGATGCCAATTCTTGATGGTTATGAAGCAACAATAGCAATTCGAAAAATGCCTGTTTATGCTGATGTGCCCGTTATTGCTCTAACGGCTAAAGCAATGCAAGACGATCGAGAAAAATGTATTAATGCTGGCGCATCGGAATATTTAACCAAACCAATAGACATTGAAAAGCTGCTTTCTATGCTAAGAATATGGTTGTTTAAGGCAAATTATTAAGCATGAAAAAAGATCTTAAAGATATTGAAATAGACTGTTTATTAGAAGCAATTTATCAGTGCTATGGCTACGATTTTAAAAATTATGCGCGAGCTTCTTTAACTCGTCGTATTGAAGGTTGTATGGCTGAAGCTCAAGTTGAGCACATATCAGCGCTTATTCCAAAGATTTTGCATGATAGAAATTTTTTTAATAAATACCTAAATTACATGTCAGTCACTGTGACCGAAATGTTTCGTGATCCCGATATGTTTAAGGGTATTCGTGAACAAGTCATTCCTAAACTTAAAACCTACCCTAGAATTAATATATGGCATGCTGGTTGCGCAACAGGAGAAGAAGTCTATTCGATGGCTATCTTGCTCGAAGAAGAAGGCTTATTAGCTAAAACACAAATTTATGCGACTGATTACAATAACAAGTCGCTAGAAATAGCTAAAGCGGGCATTTATTCAGCTAAAAATATGCAACAGTACACCAAAAATTATATTCGATCTGGCGGTAAAGCTTCATTTTCAGATTACTACTGGGCTAATTATGATTCAGTTAAAATGAGTAGCAAACTGCAAGAAAATATAACCTTTGCTCACCACAATTTGATTTGCGACCAAGTGTTTGCAGAAATGAATTTAGTGCTTTGTAGAAATGTGCTGATATATTTTGACAAAACACTACAAAGTAGAGTGTTAGGCGTGCTCGCTGATAGCATAGTTTCAAGGGGGTTTTTGGTGTTAGGCGATCAAGAAACGCTTCGCTTTAGTAGTGTTGAAAAGGAATTTGAAGTCTATAGTGAAGAGGTAAAGATTTTCAGAAAAAGGAAACTGCCCTATGTATAAAGCGGTTGTTGTTGGAGTTTCCATGGGAGGAATGCATGCATTGCAATCTATTTTATCAGGGATAAACCAAAGTTTTTCTCTGCCATTACTTATTGTGCAACATCAGTCAGCTCAATATAAAAGTAACTTAGCCGAGTTACTTAACCGCACTTGTCCGTTGACTGTGGTAGATGCTTGTTCTGGCGATGTAATTCAGCCTAATCATGTCTATATTGCCCCAGCTGGCTATCATTTGTTAGTTGAAAAAGATAAAACCATAGCATTGTCTGTTGATAATCCGGTCAATTACTCCATACCCTCTATTGATGTTTTATTTGAAAGTGCTGCTGAAGCGTATAAAGAAACATTAATTGGGGTTGTATTAACTGGTGCCAACCATGATGGTAGCCAAGGCCTTAAAACCATTAAAACTTATGGCGGCTTAACTGTGGTGCAAGATCCCAAAACAGCAGAAGCAGCTCAAATGCCAACAAGCGCTATTAATTTAACCCAGCCAGCTCATATAGTTCCATTGGATGAAATTAGTGATTTTTTAAATAAACTTTGTACTGATAATGCATGTGTGGAGTAAATCAATCGTGATAAATCAAAAACCAAAATTATTAATTGTAGATGACCAACCTAATAATCTTCATGCCCTTAAACGGTTAATTGATGGAGAAGGTTTAGATATTTATGAAGCTAATTCAGGATTTGAGGCACTAAAGCTTGTCTTAGAGCATGACTTCTTTCTTATTTTGATGGATGTTCAAATGCCTGAAATGAATGGTTTTGAAGCGGCGGAACTGATTTTAAATAACAAGCGAACTTGCCATATGCCTATTATTTTTTTAACAGCAATTAGTAAAAGCGATAACTATGTTCTGCAAGGTTATGATTCTGGTGCGGTTGATTACTTATATAAACCAATCGAAGAAGCCATACTATCTGGAAAAATAAGAATATTTAAAGAGTTGTGGAATGCCCGTAGTGAACTAAAGCAAAATAATAATAAGCTAGCAATGAAAGAAAAATCATTAACGCTAAAAAATGTTGATTTGAAAGAAGCTTATTCGAAAATAAATATATTACTGAATTCTGCAGGAGATGGCATATTAGGAATAAATACCCTTGGAGAGTTCACTTTTGTTAACCCTAAAGCTTGTGTTTTACTTGATTTTGACATGAAGGATATAACAACAACTAAAATACAAGATTTCTTGCTTGATGCGAATGAAGTTACCGAGCCTATTGAATACTTACTAAGTTCTTGTATTAAATTAGATAGCGGCTGTAAAAGAAGCACTAGCAAAAGCCTAGTGGAACAATCTATTGTAAAAAAGGGAATCGAACCAACAGTATATTGGCAGAAAAGTAGTCAAGAAAAGTTTTATGTGGAATATAGCTGCAATTTAACCTTTGATGATAATGAGAACTGCAATGGTGCTGTAATTTTGTTTCAGGATATATCCCAAAGGAAAAAACTTGAACAAGAACTCGTTAAAATGGCTACCTTTGATGCGTTAACTAATTTATATAATCGTACTTTTTTTTATGAGCATTTAGAAAAAATGATGAGCAGAAGTATCCGAAATGGCAGTATTCTAGCGGTGTTGTTCATTGATCTTGATAGCTTTAAAACCATTAATGACACTTTAGGGCACCATGCGGGCGATAAACTACTTCAGCAAGTGTCACAGCGATTGACTACAGCCGTTAGAATTAGCGATATTGTAGCTCGTTTAGGCGGTGATGAATTTGCCATAATTCTACATGACTTAGAAGCCAAAGATAAAGCAGGCTTAGTAGCACAAAAACTTGTCGAAGACTTATCACAACCTTATTTATTAGATAAGAGTGTTGCCAATATATCGCTAAGTATTGGTATTGCAATTTTTGCTGGCGATAGTGAAACAAAAGATGAATTGGTTAAAAGAGCTGATGCGGCAATGTACGAAATAAAAGATAAAGGAAAAAATGGCTGGGCATTTGGGTAATGTGTTTACCTATTGATTGTCAATGGAAAAAATCATGATGTAGATAGGAATTTACTCGTATCAAAAAGAAATAACAAACCCTCAACTTTTATAAGTTTTTGGGTTTTTTAATGTCTTTAATTTGACAAGTTGAAATTTTTAAGTATATTTAAATGATATCGTTTTGATATCACTTTATGCGTCAGGGGTTTTTATGAAAGAGAAAAAAGGTTTTTCACTTAATGGCTTTGGGATGTTTGTAACATTGTTACTGTTAGCAGCATTTATTGTTAGTCAAATTATTGCTCAGCATGCTAGTGCACTATTTTTCATCGCCATAGCCTCTGTTATTTTTATCTTACCTGGTTTTTTTATGGTGCAACCCAACCAAGGTAAGGTAATGACCTTTTTTGGCAGTTATGTTGGTACTGTAAAATCTAACGGCTTGCGATGGTCCATTCCTTTCTTTGCTCATAGAACTATTTCTTTGAGAGTTCGTAACTTTGAATCCAGTCAGATGAAAGTTAATGATAACCATGGTAACCCTATTGAAATTGCCACTGTGGTAGTTTGGTCTGTGGATGATACCGCTGAAGCCACGTTTGAAGTAGATGACTACATTAGCTTTGTTACTATCCAAAGTGAGTCAGCACTGCGTAATATGGCCATTAGTTACCCTTATGATCAACACGGTAGTGACGAAATAGCGTTACGTAGTCACCCTAAAGAAGTTTCAGAAGCGTTAAAACATGAGATACAAGAAAGGTTAGGAAAAGCAGGTGTTAACGTTCATGAAGCTCGCATAAGTCATTTAGCTTATTCACCAGAAATTGCCAATGCTATGCTACAAAGACAGCAAGCTTCAGCCATTATTGCGGCTAGAACACTCATTGTTGATGGCGCTGTTGGTATGGTGGATATGGCATTAAGCCAGCTGTCAGAAAAAGGAATAGTTGAACTAGATGAAGAGCGAAAAGCAACAATGGTGAGCAATTTACTTGTGGTGTTATGTAGTGATAAAAGCACACAACCGGTTGTGAATACAGGAAGCCTTTATTAGCCGATGAACTCGTTGAGTAATAGGAGTTGCTATGGCAGCTAAGAAAAGTTTTCCTTTACGGATTAATCCAGATGTATTGGCAGCTATGCAGCGTTGGTCTGATGATGAATTGCGTAGTGTTAATGCACAAATTGAATATGTGTTACGTCAAGCTCTAGTTGATTCAGGAAGAGTAAAGCTAACTCAGAAAACGGTAATCATTGTTGAAGAGAATGACGATAAAAAGAGTTGAGTTTTTCTCGTCATTAATTACTAGAACTTAATAAACAAGGACGTTTATTAAAAGGGATCTTTCAAAATTTCGTCAATAATCCATTGATTATCATCATTTTGAATTAGGGAAAGGCGTTTAACGTTTTTTATTAAACTGTCTTGATAGTAACCTTCTATATAAACAGTGACTACCGCTTTATCTTTAAATCGCTCTCTAATTTTAACCCCTGTATCGTCAGGTCTTATGAGAGTGACTTTTTCAAAGGACATGTTGAACATATGTTTGGCAACAGACTGTGATGTTTTATAGTGCAACAATAAGCGTGATAATTTAGGTGCGCACACTGATGCCGCTTTATTTATGTCTTTCTCATTATAAATAGCTTCAAAAAAAGCAACAGCAACAAGTTTGGGATTGTCTATCTCGCTAATGTCTTCGTCACCACTACAAGCGCTAATAAAAAATATTAAAATTAAAGAAAATATTTTATACATAAGTTGATATTAATACATAAATTGACAATATTGGCCTTAGCATAACGCAAAGACTGTACTCTATTCAATAAAAAAGGTGCCGAAGCACCTTTAAGAAAGAAAGTGAAATTAGCTCTTATTGAACTAATTCTTTCTCTGAAAAACTATCACTAAATAAAGCACTTGATAAATATCGTTCAGCTGAACTTGGTAATATAGCAACAATTACTTTACCTGAATTTTCAGGTAGTTCAGCAAGTCGTTTAGCTGCTACTACAGCAGCACCAGATGAAATACCAGCAAGGATACCTTCTTCTTTCATTAATCTATGTGACATTGCCATAGAATCTTCATTTGTTATTTGCTCAACACCATCAATCATCTCTAAATCTAGGTTTCCAGGGATAAAGCCAGCGCCAATTCCTTGAATTTTATGAGGGCCAGGTGTTAATTCTTCACCGGCAAGTTTTTGAGTAATTACTGGTGAATCTGTCGGTTCAACAGCAATACTCTGTATTGCTTTGCCTTCAGTTAATTTTAAGTAACGGCTAGTACCTGTAATTGTTCCACCAGTACCAACACCAGAAACTAAAATATCTACAGCACCTTTGGTGTCGCGCCAAATTTCAGGGCCGGTAGTTTTTTCGTGAATCTGTGGGTTAGCAGGGTTGTCGAATTGACCTAATAATACATATTTTTCAGGATCAGAGTCTTTAATTTCTTGTGCTTTAGCGATAGCGCCATTCATGCCTTTAGCACCGTCGGTTAATTCTACTTTAGCACCTAAAGCAGATAATAATTTACGACGTTCTAAGCTCATAGTACTCGGCATTGTTAAGGTGATACCATAACCTCTTGCTGCAGCAACAAAAGCAAGTGCAATACCCGTATTACCACTCGTAGGCTCTACAATTTCTTTGCCTGCGCTTAATAAGCCTTTTTCTTCAGCATCCCATACCATGCCAGCGCCAATACGACATTTAACACTAAAACTTGGATTTCTTGACTCTATTTTTGCATAAACTGTTGCTGTCGGTGTGCCTTCACTGTTTTTATCAGCAATTACACGGTTAAGTTTTACCAAAGGTGTATTACCAATGGAAGTTGAATTATCTTCAAATATATTAGACATGGCGGGATCCTGTGACTATTTTCACTTAAGTATATTTGTTAAGATTAGCGCTTTACGACAGAAAAAGAAGTGATATTTTGTTATAACTTATATGCTTTTATGGAATAGATAAATACTTTTCTAGTATAGTTTAAAAAATCATTATATATCACGTCATTACTTATCATAAATTATTGGAAATTGAATATGAGCGCATTTCAGGGCACAAGCAATTATATTGCATCAAATGACTTACAACTAGCAGTTAATGCTGCCATTGCTTTAGAAAAACCTTTACTCATAAAAGGAGAGCCTGGCACAGGTAAAACAATGTTAGCTGAGGAGTTAGCTGAAAGCTTAAATGTAGAGCTTATCCCATGGCATATCAAATCGACCACAAAGGCTCAACAAGGTTTATATGAGTATGATGCAGTATCACGACTAAGAGATAGTCAGTTAGGTGATGAAAAAGTTAAAGATATTGGTAACTATATTATTAAAGGAAAGTTATGGCATGCTTTTACTAGTGATAATCGTCCAGTATTATTAATTGATGAAATAGATAAAGCAGATATTGAGTTCCCTAATGATTTACTATTAGAGTTAGATAAAATGGAATTTTTTGTTTATGAAACTCAAGAGAAAATTGTCGCTAAACAAAGACCTATTATTATTATTACGTCGAACAATGAAAAAGAGTTACCTGATGCTTTCCTTCGACGCTGCTTTTTTCATTACATTAACTTCCCTGAAAAAGCTGAAATGCAAGCTATTGTTGATGTGCATTTCCCTAAAATAAAGCAAAAATTATTAGATGAAGCGCTTGCCTTATTTTTTGATTTACGTGACATCTCTGGATTAAAGAAAAAACCGTCAACCTCTGAGTTGATTGATTGGCTTAAACTGTTACTTGCTGAGGATATTTCTGAAGAAGTTTTACACGAAACAAGACAAAAGAAAGTCATTCCACCACTTCATGGTGCATTATTAAAGAATGAACAAGATGTGCAGCTGGTGAACAGATTAAAACGATTCTAAATTGGACTATATCCAACCATTTTAAATAATAATGACAGACTCATTAAACTACATAAATCCTCTCTAGCCTTGTTTTATAAGTCCATGCTGTGCGTGGTAATATAATATGTTAGAGAGGCTTCGTATGAGTTATAAGTAGTATTGTACCATTACGCTTAAAGAAGTGACGACTTAGAATGGCATGCACTCCCCACCGAGCCTCAAATCACAATCAAAAATAATTGGACAACCATCAAGCTAAATATACTTTAGCTAAGCTCCTGTGACTTATCGATATTAATACAACATCTCTCTGGATAACGTACGTTTCAGTTCATTTTATAGCCTTGTTGTAGAGTTAAACTTACCTGGTAAATATTGACTGAGTACGTTGTAACTGACTCATATACTTGGATTAATAGAGGTCTTACTTGATAACATTTATTAACATTTAGCGAGTATTATTAATGGTATATTTTTATCAATAACCTTAGACCTATTATAAAAAATCAGCTATGGATTCCATGAGGATATGGATAAACTATTATGACAAGCAAAACAATAAATAATAAAAGTACTTTAAAGCATATGTATGATGACGACTTCGATAAGTGCCTTGCAAGCATTAAAGTATTGAATAGTACACAATTTCTTGGTCGTATTGAGATAGGTGAAAAGCTTAACGAAATAAAACAATATAAGGACAGCGAAGAACGTTTGGAAAGGGTATACAGCGAAGCTAAGATCAACCCTAATAGAGCGCGTGGACTAATGAAAGTACATGCTTATTTTAAGACAATTCCTGATAAACAAACTCGATTACAAGACCTAGGTTTTTCTGTGCTTTACTTGTTAGCCTGTAACGCCAAAGACGTAAAGAGAGGTCAAATTGTTAATACAATAATAAATGATGATAAATTGTATTTGTATAAAAAGGTTAATGAACTTATTTGTGCATCAATAACAAATGTTACACCAAAATTATCAATCGATGGTGTTATGCGTATGATAAGTAGTCAGTTAGAGCGAATGGTCAGAAAGGAAGACCAATTAAAGGTTATCAATAAACTATGTGATAAATATGGCCTAGAGGTAATTGTCAAAGATTCTAAGGCGGGATAGATAGCTTACCTACTATACAATGACTAAGCACACTTGCGCCATCTATATTGGCGCTTTCTGGTTCCGTCAGCTAACTAGGGTAGCTCTCACTGTGGGATAAATACTTTACAAAAATCATCTACATCATAGTAAACTTCATCTAATTTATTCATGCCTATTCCTTTTATTTCTTGTTTTTCTTGGTCGCAAGATTGGATCGTAGAACAAGCAATAGTTCACTTTTTTATAATTCTTATCCTTAGTTGGGGGTAATTAAAGATCTACAAGTTATTTATATCCTTTTGAACTTGATAGCCCTCATCAGTTACTATTTTTTCAAGCACTTGAACACGTTCAGTTAATTTATCAACTTGCTGAATTAATTGTTCACTTTGTTCGTCTGATATCTTGTTGTGGTTTAACGTTTTTGCTTTAAATTCCAAATGCATTTTATACATTTTATAGATTATGCTAAAAACAACACAAACAATGACAACAACCATAGTAGTACCACTCATTACTTTACTCCTGTTAAAGTTAAATTTATTCGTTAACTGTTTTGTACTTGCTGCTTATTTTTATAGCGAAAATAAGCTATGTTTATAATAATTAAGGCGACAATAAGTGGCAGGCTAGTTAGCACTACATAGTTCCAGCCGCCAACAAACAAAACCCACCCCGCCATTAATGATGCAAATGCTTGAAATCCAAATAATACAAAATCATTTGTTGCTTGCACTTTATGTCGTTCACAAGCTTTATAGCTTTGAGGTAATAATGATGTTCCCGTTAAAAATAGAAAATTCCAACCAATACCTAATAGAATTAATGCCCACCAATAATGCATCACTTCCTGACCAGAAAAAGCGATCAAAGCGACTGCAATATAAATAACACTGCCGAGTATTAATAACCCTTTTAGGGCTATTTTTTTTACTAAAAAAGGGGTTAATAAAGAAGGAATGTACATAGCGGCAATATGGCTTTGTATTACCCATTTAGTCTCGTTTAAACTATGACCTTGCATATGGTGCATGCTTAGAGGAGTTGCCGTCATTAAGTAACTCATTAATGCATAACCTATGGTCGCCGTACAAATAGCAATAAGAAAGATAGGCTGTTTGACTATGATTGATAAAGGTCTTGTTTCTCCTGTACTTGATACTTCTTTAATTTCTGGCTCTTTAAAAAAAACCATAATAAGGGCGGCCAAGCAAATAAAAAAGGCTAACAAAAGAAATGAACCAGCATAACCATGAGGGGAGCTGAGCCACTCTTTAGCTGTTACTGCAATTTCAGGGCCTAAGAACGCTGCGAATACACCGCTTAACATTAAGATAGATAATATCTTGGGGATATCTTCTTCGTTGTTTGTACTTTCTATGGCAGCAAACCTAAGCTGTTGGATGAAAGATCCCCCCAGCCCGAATAAAAAACTCGCAACTGCAAATATTTCAAATAATGCTAATTTTGTTGCTAGAATAGCCAACATAGCTGCAATTAAAAGGCAGCTAAATCCGGTGAATACAGCAAATTTTCTACCTTTAGATTTAGAAATAATTGCAGCAGGAATAGAGCCAGCGGCAACACCTAAAATCATCAAACTAATGGGTAAAGTTGCAAGCGAAGCGTTAGTGGTTAGTTCACTTGATAATAAGCCACCAATAAAAACAATGATGGGTGCTGAGCACATTACTAAAGGTTGAGCCATGAAAAGTAAACTGATATTTCTAGGCAAATTAAATTTTTTTGTTAGTAAAATGGCTGAAATAACAATGAGGACTATGACTAATAAAATGATAGCCATTATTAACCTGACTCCAATGCTAAAATAGTTTTAACATCAAGCTCACCTTGATATTTAACTAACGCTTCTTGTTTTTCAACTCTGGCTAATACCGCCATACGATCAGATAATTCATTCCCTTCAATATTGGCATGGCCTTTTACATGACTGATAATTAATTGTTTCTTAATTTCTTGATAAAGAGAAAAACACTCTTTGATTAAATTTAGGTTTTTAATTTCCTCGCCTTTGCCACGAGTCCAACCCTTTGCTTGCCAGCCTTTGGCCCACTTTGTGATGCAATCAATTGAATATTTTGAATCAGACAGTATTTGTATTTGTTCAACATTTGCTAAGTATTTTTTAGCAAGTTTAAACGAATAAAGTAAACCATTTAATTCTGCTGTATTGTTTGTACCATTTGGTTGATATAAACCGTAATAAAGCGAAGTGACTTTACCTTGTTGATAAAACGCTAAACCCGTACCTGACTTTCCTGGGTTAGGTGAACATGCCCCGTCACAATATATTTGTATTTCAGCTGTTTGTATTTTGTTAGCTACTTGATCTGCAGCCTTGCTATAACTGTTATTAGATGTTTTTTTTGCTACAGTACTGCTTTTAGAGCCACCTTTACTTGCTAAAGAACGCTTCATCAAGGCTTTGGTATAAGTAGAAGCAAAGGCTGTTTCAGCTTCTGTTTTTGAGGGAAAACCCATAAATTGTGCATCAGAGCGTCCTTGGGTATGATTTTGTACTTCGCCCCAAGTTGCAAATACACCTGTTTTAGCGCCTTTCCAGATAACGTAGAATTTCTTACTCATAAAAATTAATTATTTATTAACGATAATGGCAACTATTATCATCAATAACGTATTGTATAGCTAGCAAAAAAAACAGCCACAAAAAATTATTTTGTGGCTGTTTTATCGTAATGTAATCACTGTGTAGTTTCTAGGTAATAATTTCTGTTTTTTAGAAGAAACCTAACGGATTAACGTCGTAGCTTACTAGTAGGTTTTTAGTTTGTTGATAATGCTCCAGTGCCATCTTATGGGTTTCACGCCCAACACCTGATTTTTTATAGCCGCCAAATGCTGCGTGGGCAGGGTACATGTGGTAACAGTTAGTCCATACTCTACCTGCTTGAATTTTACGTCCCATTCTATAAGCAAGGTTAGTATCACGTGTCCATACGCCAGCACCCAAGCCAAATTCAGAATCGTTAGCAAGGGCTAATGCTTCAGCTTCATCCTTAAAAGTAGTCAATGATATTACCGGACCAAAAATTTCTTCCTGGAATACACGCATATCATTAGTGCCCTTTAACAGGGTTGGTTGAATATAATATCCATCGCTAATATCACTTGAAACTTGCTCTACTTCACCGCCCATTAATACTTGTGCGCCTTCTTTTTTACCAATATCAATGTAAGATAAAATCTTGTCATATTGTTCCTGTGATGCTTGAGCGCCAACCATGGTATCTGTATCTAAAGGGTTACCACGCTTAATAGCCTTGGTGCGCTCTAACACCATTTCAAGAAATTTAGGGTAAGCCTCTTCTTGCACAAGTAATCTTGATGGACAGGTACAAACTTCACCTTGGTTGAAATAAGCTAATACGGCTCCCTCAATACATTTGCTTAAATAAGCATCTTCTTGATCAACCACATCATTAAAGAAGATATTTGGTGATTTACCACCTAGCTCTACAGTTGACGGAATTATATTTTCTGCAGCACATTTTAGAATATGAGAACCCACCGGTGTTGAACCAGTAAATGCAATTTTTGCGATACGCTTGCTTGTTGCTAATGCTTCACCAGCTTCTTTACCATAACCATTTACGATATTAAGTACGCCTGCAGGTAATAAATCTTCAATTAACTCCATCAGCACCAAAATAGAAGCAGGTGTTTGTTCTGCCGGTTTTAATACAATACAGTTACCAGCAGCTAAAGCTGGCGCTAATTTCCAAGCAGCCATTAATATAGGGAAGTTCCATGGAATGATTTGTCCTACCACTCCTAATGGTTCATGAAAATGATAAGAAACTGTATTTTCATCTATCTCGCCAATTGAACCTTCTTGGGCACGTAAACAACCGGCAAAATAACGAAAATGGTCAACCGCCAAAGGAATATCAGCTGCCAATGTTTCGCGTACTGCTTTGCCATTATCCCAAGTTTCAGCAATGGCAAGCATCTCAATGTTTTGCTCAATTATATCGGCAATTTTTAATAAGGTATTTGAACGCTCGGTAACCGACGTTGTGCCCCAAGCATCTTTTGCTTTGTGCGCTGCATCGAGTGCTAATTCAATATCTGCTGAATCAGAGCGAGGAATTTGGCAAAAAGTCTTACCGTTTACGGGGCTAATATTATCAAAGTAGTTACCGTTTACTGGTTCTACCCACTGTCCGCCAATGAAGTTTTGATAACGATCTTTAAAGCTCATCACTGAGCTATCTGTTCCGGGTGCTGCATAAATCATAATAATTCCTTCTCTTAAAAAATGTTTTTAGTTGTTTTATTGATCAAGTAGATTTACTTTAGTAACTAATGTTTAGCTTAACTATGCTAAAAATTCAAAAAACTTCTCTGACAGTTCACTTTTCTAATTAAAGAGCAATTAGCAAGAGTAATAAAAAAGAGTTATCAGAAAAGGCAAAAGTAAAAAAGAAGAAGTGGCGATGATTTCACAACACATTGATAATAGAAGAAGTTCACCTAAGGTACTTGTTGAGAACAAAGTGTCTTTTGCCGGTCCTGAATCTGAGCTCAGTATTTATGATACTTATGAGCAAGCAGAACGTGTGCAGCTAAAGTCTGATCAATTGCTATTTTGCGCTATGGTTACTGGAAAAAAAGTGATGCATAGCGACGAAGAGAGTTTTGACAGTGAGTTTTTACCCCATGAATCTTTTGTTATGGCGCCAGAGAGCATAGTTGAAATAGACTTTCCAACAGCACAATTAGAAAAGCCAACCACTTGTATAGCAATAGAAATCTCTACTGATAGAATCAAGCAAGTAGCGACAAGCCTGAATGAAAATGCTCCTATTAATCAGGATTTTGGGCATTGGCATTATAATAATCAGCTAGTTCATACTCATCATAATAGTCAAACTCAGGGCTTATTAAATAGAATAGTACAAATGTATGGTGAAAATCATCAAGACCGCAGTGCAATGATTTCTTTAGCTGTTTCAGAGTTAACTATTAGGTTATTACGACATCAAACTCGAGATTTTATGCTGTCGTTTTGCCAACAGCAACCAGACAATAATGGTTTAACCGCTGCAATAAACCACATCGAAATAAACTTAGGGGAGAATTTAAATATTGATGCTTTGGCTAGAATAGCCTGTATGGGAAGAACAAAATTTTTCAATGAATTCCGCATTCATTTTGGCTGTAGTCCTGTCGCTTTTCAGCAACAACTACGTTTAAAACAAGCAGCGATATTAATCAAACAAGGTCAACAAATCACACAAACATGTTTTGATTTAGGTTTTAATAATGCTAGTCATTTTAGTCGATGTTTTAAACTGTTTTATGGAGTAACGCCTAGGCAATATAAATTGCGACATCAAGTTATACCAATTTGATTAAATTTCTTCCCAACTCAGAGGTGTGCTCGATGTTCAATAACAAGGCGAGTTTGTTTTGGTCTAGTAACTCTAAATCAAATAAATTTAACGACGTTAGTGGGCATCGAGCAAGCTCCCAAAGGGCGAGTTTAAAAGGCTTACATGCGGCGTTATTTATTTTGACAAGGGAATAACCATTATCTTCAATTAATGCCTTGCTTCTAAGCCTTTTAATTCTCGCTGAGTGGGAAAGAACTTAGTCAATTTGGTATTAGCTATATGACTAAAGACAACTCCTTTTCATAACGACGATTTTTCTTTAGGCGAGACTCTACATAACGGCCACGGTATTGCTGACTTTTGCGTCGTTCACTGCCATTTCTACGATCGTTTTCTTCGTGTATTGTATTTAGTTTTTCTATCAGGTTTTCCGCATCTTTATTTGAACTTTGGTTATTCTCTACATCACTATTATTAGATAGCGCTATTTGGCGATATTTGTTTTTTTGTTTTTTATCTTTCGCCAACGGTTTTGTTTGAGCAATATGATGACTGTAAGCAAATTCATTTATATACTTCATTGAGTTCCATTTATACACAAATCAATAACTGATTGATCTTGAATATATTATCCTTAATTATTTTTAATGTTGTTTAATTAATCGGCACCAAATTAGAAAAGTTTAATTTTTAATGTGAATTTATTTTTTTAGTTTCTGAATAACCTTTTTACCCAGCGTAAATCTTGCTAAAATTCACACTATAAATTTTGCTAACCTCTAGGAATCTTCATGGCAATTAACTGGTTTCCGGGCCATATGCACAAAGCTCAAAAAGAAATTAAAGAAATATTACCGCAAATTGATGTGGTAATTGAAGTGTGTGATGCTCGCTTACCATTTAGTAGTGAAAACCCAATGATCACTGAAATAAGAGGTGACAAACCACTGATTAAAATTCTCAATAAAAGTGATTTAGCTGATGCGGAAAAAACTAAAGTTTGGTTAGAATATTTAGAGTCTCAGCATAATGTAAAGGCTATAGCGTTAACTACTGAGAATTCTGCCATCGCCAAGACAATTCCTGCCTTGATTAAAAAGTTAGTGCCGAATAAAGATGAAGAAGGCAAACAAATTAATGCAGTGATTATGGGAATTCCTAATGTAGGAAAATCAACATTAATTAATACCTTAGTAGGTAAAGCTAAAGCTAAAGTAGGCAATGAACCTGCGGTAACTAAGGGACAGCAACGAATTCGCTTAGAAGAAGGTTTATATCTTTTCGATACTCCGGGTATGTTATGGCCAAAAATTGCCAATGAAAATAGTGGCTACCGCTTAGCTGTTTCAGGTGCAGTTAAAGATACCGCTTTTGATCATGATGATATCGCTTATTTTGCGGCTGAATATTTACTTCAACACTATCCAGAGCGTGTAATTGAACGTTATAAATTGGATGAGCAACCCATGCATGAAGAAGATCTGATTGAAGCTATTGGCCGCAAGCGTAGTTGTGTGCGTAGTGGTGGTCACGTTGATATGCATAAAGCGTCGGTAATTTTAATTAATGAAATCAGAGATAAAACGTTAGGCGCCATCACATTTGAAATGCCTGAAAATATAGAAAAAGAGAATGCGCATTTTGCAGAAGTAGAAGCTAAAAAAATTGCTGCGCGAGAAGCTAAAAAAGTAGCTCGTGGTCGCGGTAGAAAAAACAAAAGGTAAAATAGCCAAACCACTTCAAGATGCAGAATTCTCATCTTGAAGTGTTATGGGGATATATATGTCAGAGGAAGTTAAAATGTCAGAAAAAATATTGGTATCAGAGCAATTTAGTCTACACCCTCAATTAGTCAGTGACAGTTTTGAAATAGCTGATTTTCCGTTATGCAAATTATTATTGTGTAATGATAGTGCTTACCCTTGGTTTATTTTAGTACCCAAAGTAGATGATATTACTGAAATTTATCAATTAGATTGGCAGCAACAACTACAGCTGTTAAATGAGTCAAGTTTGCTAAGTGAATTACTAATGCAAATCTTTGATGGAGATAAAATGAATGTTGCTGCACTAGGCAATGTTGTTGAACAATTACATGTGCATCATGTAGTGCGTTACAAAACAGATGTTAGTTGGCCTAAACCTATTTGGGGACAACAACAGTCAAGTCCTTATACAGATGCTGAATTAGAGAGTTTAAAAGAAAAAATATTACCAAAAATTGATAAGTTTAAAGCGTGATTATACTTCTCAGATTAATTAATGGTATTACTTCCTGTTATTTAGCTGAATAAACGAAACTGCAAACTAAAAATGTCATTTTATTGCTTAATTTGTCCTTATTTCTTGCTTATTTGATTGATATGTTAAGTATTAGTAACACTTCTTATATCTTAAATATGTAGTTAATTTTCGTTTATGCTAAATAAGGAACGTTGAATGAGTGATAAAAAGTATTTCGAAAAATCAGTTACTCAGGGGCTTAGAATGGTTTTCTTGGTCACCTTAACAAGTTTTGCTCTTATTGCTTGTGGTGGGGGAAGTGGTAACTCTTCAGAGCAAACAACAACGCCTTCTCAACCTATCACACCTGAAAATACTGCTCCAACAGCTAATGCAGGATCAGATCAAACAGTAAATGTAGATAGCCAAGTTAATTTAGATGCTAGTGTTAGTTCAGACTCCGATGGTGATAATATTATCTATAGTTGGGTATTTACGTCATTTCCTGATGGAAGTACAGCATCTTTAAGTAACTCTACTAGTAGTAGCCCCACTTTTTTAGCAGATAAAGAAGGTAGTTATATAGTTTCATTAACCGTTAATGATGGAACTGAAGATAGCATTGCTGATGCAGTGCTTATAACTGCAACAAAAATAGTCACTAATACTGCACCTATTGCCAATGCAGGTGTCAATCAAAGTGTATCTACAGGCGTACAAGTTAACCTTGATGGTAGTGACAGCAGCGATGACGAGGGTGATTCACTAACTTATCAATGGTCTTTAGACAGCATTCCTAATGGCAGTAGTACTTCATTATCTAGCATAACAAACAGTCAACCAAGTTTTACCGCTGATATTGATGGTGATTATATTATTAGCTTAGTGGTTAATGATGATAGCCAAAGCAGCTTCTCCGACTCTATTATTATTACAGCGACAACAAATACAGAAGCTACTCTACTAAACTATTCTATTGTTGATACAGCACAACTAGCTTGTTACAACTCGTCAACAGGGCAAGAAACCACATGCAGCAATGTTGGTTATGATGCGGATTATGCCGGTAATCAACCTAACTATACGCTAAGCCAAGATGGCTTGATCGTTACCGATAATGTTACTGGTCTTGTTTGGTTGCAGAGCACTGATACCAATGGAGATAACATTGTTGATGTTGATGATAAATTACTTCAAAGCGAAGCAGTAAGTTACTGCCAAAACTTAACTAAAGGTGACAGAAGCGATTGGCGACTACCAAGTATTAAAGAATCTTTTTCTTTAATTATGTTCACCGGTGAAGACCCAAGTGGTTACCAAGGTAGTGATACCTCTTCTTTAATTGCTTTTTTGAATGACATTTTTGATTGGGGTTTTGGTGACTTAAATGCAGGCGAAAGGATCATTGATGGTCAATATGCATCAAGTACTTTGTATTTGAGTACCACCATGAACAACGATGCAACTATGTTTGGCGTTAATTTTATTGATGGTAGAATAAAGGGCTACCCGAGTGATAACAAAGTTTATTACGCTCGCTGTGTTGCAGGTAACAGCGACTATGGGGTTAATGACTTTTCTGACAACTTAGATCAAACAGTTAGTGACAATGCAACCGGACTTATGTGGCAGCAAAATGACGCTGAATCAACAAATTGGGATGACGCAATAGCACAATGCGAAGCTGCAACAACCGCAAATTATTCAGATTGGCGTTTGCCAAACGTTAAAGAATTACAAAGCATTGTGGATTATGAGCGTTCACCTGACACACATAATTCAGCGGCAATTGATCCCGTGTTTAATGCCACTTCTATTGTAAATGAAGCTGGTAATACCGACTGGGGAGCTTACTGGGCATCAACTACTCATGCTAATAGTAATGGATATGGCGACAGTGGCTCGTATGTCACCTTTGGCCGAGCCTTAGGTTACATGAATGGCAGTGTTATTGATGTACATGGTGCAGGTGCTCAACGTAGTAATAATAAAGTGTCTGTTGCCAATGAAGAAGGTGCTAGTTCGGCTACAGGGGCAACGGGAACCTTTTATTATAAAGGTCCGCAAGGTGATATTCTTCGTGATAATAATAAAATACGCTGCGTAAGATAATTACCAATATTCAGCTTTATTTAATGCTTCTACGCAAGAGGTGTCGCCTTTTACGATAGGTATTACATTTGATGTTAAAGATTGACAAAGCCAACCATGAGGTAATGATAATTTCTGAGGTGCTTTAATTTGCTCTTCACTGATTTGCTGGTACCCAACTTTACTGTAATAGTTGGGATCACCGTATGTGAAGAGTAACTCAACGCCATCTTTCTTTAACATGTTTATGCCGTAGTTAATGAGGCTTTGTCCTATACCTTTGCCTTGTTGCATAGTATTTACCGCAATAGGTGAAAGAATAAAAGCATTAGCATTGTTTCCCAATGTCATTTTAGTAAAAATGATAGCCCCAATTATTTGTTTATCTTCTTCAGCAATAAAGCAGTAAAGCTCTTTTTCATCGGTTTGCACTAGCATGTTATAAGCCAATTCCCCTATTATTTCACCTTCCGGTTGACCTTCTGATTCTGAAAAAGTGTCTGTAAAAACACGCTTTATGTTTTGAACTTTTGCAGAGGTGTAAACAGAAAAATTCATCTATATGCCTTGTGTCGGTTGATTACTATCATTTTGTTCCCCTCTAAAATAAAAAACAGTAGGAGATTATTATTGTCACTCGGTCAGTTCGTTTTTGAACCATTCTACAATAGTATTCTCTAAGTTTTCATCGATTTTGTATAAAGGATAGCCATGACTACTTCCTTTATAGGAAATCATTTTGCTTTTTGGATGTTTTGCGCTAATGAATAATTGCTGGGCACTTGTGTATGTACGGCCATCTTCTTCTGACGCAATAATTAGTGTTGGTTTATCCGCAATTGATGCTTGATATTTTTCTATGTTTTCATCACGTTGTGCAGAAGAAAAAAAGCTGATCGCTGATATTTGCTCCTTTTCGGCTAATGTAATTGCTTGAGAGCCACCACAACTTGCGCCAATTACACCAATACTTCCATTTAAGGTTATGTTATTTTTCAAAAAGTCATAAGCTATTTTCACATCACTTGGCCAATGGGCAGAAATTTTTAGCCAGCTTTCTCTTCGCTTTTCCTGAGGAAGTTCACTAATTTTATCGACATTAATCTTTTCACTGACACTATCACCAAAGCCTCTAAAATCAAGACTTAATGCAGCAATACCTTGCTGTGCTAGTTGTTGTCCGATAGTGTTATACATGCTGCGATTATAATTGCACTGGTGCAACATTAACACCGCACGTTTACCTTTACTCTCAGCTTGGTAGTAATCAGCCTTTAATTTGAAATTATCTTGACCGGCTAAGGTGATTTCTGCACAGAGACTATTAAATGATACGAGTAAGCTAGAGATTAATACGGACTTTAAAACGACTTTCATATTTCTTCCTTTAATATTTTCAAGGTTCATAATTTATCTCAATCATATAGTCAGTGTTATATAAATGCGCTTAATGGTTTGAAAAATAAGTTCAACCACCAAAGTAGAAAGTTAACTTCCTTAGTGAAACCTGACTGTATTTATCCATTTTTTAACGTTTTTGTACTGCTTTTAATCGAGATGCCAACACTAAGTGATCACAGCTTTCAATACTCTCAGACAACCAGCAGATCTTGACTTCTTGAAGGTTTGAAGCCAAAACAGAAGTTAACGTAGAGAATTCCTCAAGAGGGATTTGATTATCATTATAGCTAGTAATGATGTCGCCTGCTTGTAAACCTATATTGGCTGCGCCTGTTTCAGCGGCAACATCACTTACCATAGCCCCCAGTTTATGAGGCATTAGTCTTAAACCACTTTTATCTAAGTTAATAGGTCGATCAAAATTCTGATTAGGTTTAATGAATAAATGTTCATTACGGTAATCAAAAATAATATTAAAATGTTTAAGAAATTGGTTACCTAGTAATTCACTGTTTTCTGCCTCTTTGTTGGTCGACATATTATATAATACCGGCACATTTTTTTTACTATAATCACCTAATGTTAATGATTTAGCATTAGACACATGCATAGTACTATAACCGTTTAGTCCTTGAGTTCGTGTTGGATAATAAGATATCAATGATTGCTCATGTTCTGGTTGAACTATTTCAAAAGTACCTGAAAACCCAGTATCAATTAATAGTTTCAATGGCGTTGTTTGTTTAGTATTTAATTGTGCATTAACAGAGATATACGACATACTGTTTTCGATAGCGATAGGTAACACCTGCCAGCTTAAGTCATGCTCCGTCTCTGTTCTGGCAAAATCATTATGCTCAGAAAGAGTAATTTCAGAGTTATCGTAATCAATCTTTATGACAAACCTTTTTAAAAAGTCATAACCAATAATGCCGTCAAAAAAAACGGAGTCTTTGTCCTTGAAAAAGGGTATGGAGCTAATAGGGAGGTGAATAATGGTTTGGTCTAGCAATTCAACGTCACCTAGTGTTACGTCTATATTTGGTACAACATTGGCGATTGAATGAAAGCTTTCTCCAGCACCAGTGATGTCTAATTGGCTCTCTGATTTTAAAGTTAAATACTGTGTATTATGACTCTCTACAATAACAGTAGCTGCAGCACCCGTATCGAAAACAAAATTTAGCGGTTTACTCCCGTTTATACTAACCGGCACTATGATCAATTCAGAAACCAAAGTAAAAGGTATCTGTGTGGTGATGTTCTTATTAAGCCAATTATGCTTCGAAGTGGCGTTGGCATAATTGAATTTTGCGCCTTGGTATAACTGGCAACCACTTAATACTGAAGTAAAAAAAATCAGAATCAATAAGTTTAATAATCTAGGTTTTAATTTCATAGTACAACTTTATATTTTTTTAAATAATGAACTAGATGAGCTATTATCATGCCAATAATTAAATTCATTTAAAATCAAGTGTATATGTGTTTTGTGTTTGTTTTATATTCTTGAAGTGTTCTATTTTGTTGTGACTATGTTCGGAAATGACACGTTAAACTGAATGTTTGCATTATTACTATTGTGACTGTTATTTTTTAAAGTAAACCTTGTGAAAGGACTCTAAAAAGTGATTCCAATTATGATCCAATAGGGGAGTTGAACAGACTATTATTTCTTTAAATTAATGAGAATGAAGCATAAATTTCCATATACAAAAAAGCACTCAAATTTCATTAATTATTATATCAATATAAAGGGCAATGATTATTATTTAGACTACACTTATTTGTTGCAGGTATTATTAATTATACTGTAGTTACAAAAGGATTCTTTATACTCTGATTGCTTGCAATAAATTAGAGTTATAAGGAGTTCTGATGTCGTTTTAGAACAGGAGGTTGAACATGAAACGTAAATACTACTTAGCTGATACTTTAGACGCTTTAGACGAAGCAGTCGCGGTATTACATAATGAACTACATATTGAAGATAATCATATTCATATTATTAGTAACAATACTGATGGTCTGAAGGAGCATCATTTACACCCCGCAAATATCATCCAAAAGAGTGATTTAATTCGTGGAGCTGAGCGAGGTGTAGTGTACGGGCTAACTATTGGTATCATGTTTTTTATTGTTGCCGCATATTCGGCTCCTTTTTGGGATGTCATTCTTCCTGTTAGACAAGTGATATTATTGACTATTTTTTCAAGTCCAATAATATTAGGTTTTCTTGCGGGGGCATTTATTGGTGTATTAAATGATAACTTTAGAATAATCCAGTTTGATCATGAGATAGACATAGGTCATCATTTAATGTTGGTAGACTCTGAAAATATTAAAGAGATCAGCAAAAGGTTGGAAGGGTGTCCAATAGTAGATGCAGGGGAAACAGATACGGCAATATTTCCATTTGACGAACTAGAAAGTTCATTTCAACAAGTGGCGTAGGTTGGGTTAAAGCCTATTTCAATATACTGAATCCAAATTTTTGGGTTCAGTATATTTTTAATCACCTTTGCTAAGATAAACAATCTCATATGTAAAGAGTGTCGATTAGATAAATCAACATTTTTTGATTTCTGAAAGAATAGTTGGTTCAAAGCAGATTACATAGGGTAAATTGTTATTTAATCATTCTGACGGTATTTTGTTTTGAGTACAGTAGTACCTTATTACGTCCTTGATCTTTAGCTAAGTAAAGTGCAATATCCGCTTGTTTATACAGATCATCATAATTAGCTTTTGTCATATTGCCTATAGCAACACCAATACTTGTTGTGACTGTTGATTCAAAGGATCTTGCCATACTTTCAATACAGCCCCTTACTCTTTCAGCAAACAAACATGCAGAATCCTCACTGCTATTCATACTTAAAATAACAAATTCTTCTCCACCTATACGGGCAAATAAGTCATCATTGCGACAAAGCCTTTTGATAGTAGCTGAAATAGCTATTAGGATCTCATCACCAGCATCGTGACCAAAATTGTCATTAATTTCTTTAAAGTGGTCGATATCAAGCAATAAAAAGGCCATTTTAATGTTTTGCCCTTTAAATGCTTTGATTTTATTATCAAGAAAACGACGATTTCCAATCCCCGTTAAATGATCTGTTTCAGAGGCTTCCTTTAATGTTTTGTTAGTGGCTTCTAAACGAGCGATTACCTGTTTTCTTAGCATCAATACGAGGAATAGCACTAAACTGATCAGCGATACAACAATAACCGCAAATAAGTACAAAGAAGAGTGTCGGGATTCTCGTTCACTAATAAGTAATTCATCTTGCAGTATTATGTAATCTCGTTCCATTTGTAATTGGTTTTCTAATTTTTGGACAATACCTTCTTGTATTAAAGGTTGTATTTGGTTTCTTCTTTCAATGTATTCTGATTGAACTGTTGCTGCAGCTTCAAAACGCCCTTGGCTTAACTCTAATTTGGCTAAATTCTCATACAACGCCATTTCACTTTCCACTGATATCTTATTTTTTACTTCAATGATGCCTTTTTGATATATGTCAATGGCTTCCTCTATTTGATTCGTATGAATGAAAACTTCTGCTAGGCCTAAATATGCTGCTGCAACAGCAGGAGGATAAGCGCTACCTTTCTCATCGTTAATAACAAATTTATAGAGGGACTGAGCAGAGGGGAAAGCTTTTAAAGACTTATATACATGAGCTAAATTTACCGATGCTTCACTAAAAGTAAAGTCACTGATAAGAGATTGATCGTTTAAGATTTTTTCTAGTAATTCTTGTGCTTTGAGTATGTTTCCTGACCTTAATAAAGACACACTTAAGCCTACAGAAGCATTCATTTTCATTTCAATGTCATTGAGTTCAGTATTGATTTTTATTGATTTTTCAAAATATTTAGCAGCATTATCATAGTCATTTTGAGAATTTAGTACATTCCCTAGGTTATTAAAAACCATCGCTAAATCTTCCTTCTTATCGCTTGATTTAGCAAACTTTAACGCTTCAATGTAGTATTTCATTGCATTATCATAATCAATTAGAAGTTCATAAAATACGCCCATGGCTCTATTGGCAACAGATATTAAATGAAAGCTTTCGCTAGCGTTTGCGACATTAATCGCTTGATTTAAATGAGAAAATGCCTCTGTATTTAATCCTTGGTACATTTCAGCTTGTCCAAGCAATCGCAATGCTTTTGATTTACTGAAATTATTATCATGAAGGCTAGAAAAGGCTAATGCTTGTGTCGCATAGTGTGCTGTTTTTATTGGGTCGAGATAAAGATAAAAACTTGCTAATTCTACTAATGGCTCTATTCGCGCCTCATCATCTAGTGAAAGTTCTATTAATGTTGCTTTTAGTGAATTAACATTAACTTCACTAGCTAAAATATGTGAGGTTACAATCAAAGGCAATAATAATGTTAATAACCATTTAATCATTTTAAACCTTTTATTCTTATGAGGGCGATCAATATCCACGATACTATTAAATTACAGTGTAATTGCGTCTACATCTGAGCATTTTATGCGCAGCCAATAAATATTTCATCATCATATTATTAACTTGATATAACATAAATGTCTACTCTAATTGATGTATTCACGAACATCTATTCCTTTGATTGAACGAATTTTAACAGGCATGTTCTCCCTAATTTAGGATTGAATTATATTGATATCTGACACTATTACATGGTGTTACTGTTAGTGCTTGCTGCAGTATATGATAACTACTATAAATATCGAAAAAACCTTTAATCAAGAAACAAACAACACCTGTACTCAAATAGAAAACTACAAACTTTCCCTACTAAATCTTTTATTCAGCCCATGTTTTTTAGTTAATATGCCGTTAATTTTATGTGGAAATGTTGTTGCAAATAAGATTTAATAGAGCAATATTCACGTTTTGTTCGCGTAGGAATGACTAAAACATAAAATAGATTTTTATCTTATTAAATTAAATATTTAGCATTCCAAGGAAATCAGCACTAATGAGTATTTGTTCGGTCTTGATTTTAAATGCCAAATAATAAACCTTAGTTACCGATTAGGAATATGACACGCTAAGTTAAAATAATTAGTCGTTTTGATTGCCTGAACTTAAACGTTTATAAGATTATAAATTGTCATTAATATTTTGCTGTAGAGATACTGTATGCGAGTTGTAGGTCTTTTTTGTTTGTTTTTGATAACATGTTTTAATGTTCACGCTTCAGAGAAATCATATAAAATTACCATTGTCACAGAAGATGTTCCGCCCATGCAGATTGTGCAAGAAGGAAAAGTGGTCGGTGGTATAACCGTTGAAATTGTTTCCGCTATTTTCAAACAAGCAAACTTGTCTCCTGAGTTTCTTGTTTTACCTTGGCCTCGAGCATATCAGCAAGCATTAACTGAAGCTAATACGTTTATCTTCTCTATGGTCAGGAATTCAGAACGCGAAGATAGTTTCATTTGGTTGAATAAAATCTTCACCCTTAAAGCAAATATTACTGCTCTAAAAAGCAGGAATGATATTTCACTCACTCGTACGACTGATTTTTTCCAATATATGATAGGTGTTTCCCGAGGAGATTTTGGCGATGTATACATGCGATCAATTGGTTTGAAAGAAGGTGAGAATTTATACTTAACTATTAAGCATGAAAATATGTGGAAAATGCTCTTTAGTGGTAGAGTTGATGCTGTTTTTACTAATAATGTTACAGCAAAAGCAGAAATTATTTCTGCTGGTTTAGTACCTGAATTAGCGCATAGTATTTATAGTATAGAAGATGTGTCATCAGACTTATATTTAGCGGCCAATAAACAAACCGATCCTCAACTTATTGAACTGTTGAAAAAATCGTATAATGAAATTAAAACAAGTGGGGAATTGGATGAAATTATAATGAAGTGGCGTTCAAGAGCAAAGCTATCCGCAGAAATTGAATAAATCACGTTCAACAAAGGTGGTTGTAAGCCACTGATTATCAAGGTTTAATTTGCTACGATCTTTCCGGACATTTCTCGATGTGAAACTACATTATATTGTTTAATAATTTGTAGCTAAGCTTGAATAACCCAATTATAACTAGTGGAGAGCAATAAATAACCACGTTAGATATTCCATCTAAAATGATTGAAGAGCAGCATCAAGAAGCTGTTAACTCAACTGATGCAAGTAAAGACTAAAATCGCGTTGCAAAGGTAGGTTTCGTGAGTCTTGGTGACCTAAAACCTAAGGTAAAACCAAGCGACAGACTATATATTAACTTACCTAACTCACCACTGAAAATATTTATCTAATCTCAAATGACCCATTATGTCGCAATGTATACATATTTTTTTCTACACATCATCGCATTCATGATTATTTACTCTCGGAAAACGAATATCAAAGTGAAGTCCTTTTCCAAGTATACTGTTAATTTCGATTGTACCATTCAATTTTAGGGTAACAATTTCTTGAACTATATTTAATCCAAGGCCGCTACCCCCATCATTCTGCTTGGTGGTGAAAAATATATTCATTGCTTTTGGCAAGTTTTCTTCTGATATACCTACACCGTCATCACTATAGTGTAAGTGTATGTCATCGTTATTTTCGCACGTTATCTTAATTATAACATTACCCCCTCGTCGCTCACCAAAACCATGAATAATAGAATTGCTAATAAGGTTAGTTATAACTTGAGCTAAAGCTCCTGGGTAAGTATAAATGTGACAATTTTGGCTACATTCAAAATGAATAGTAACTCCTGCTTTTTGAGTTTTAGGCTGAAGACTATGAATAACACTTTCAAAATACTCTGAAAGAGTAATTTTTCTTGCTTTTTCACTGACTTGATCAACGGTTACTTGTTTAAAACTTTCTAACAATTCTATTGTGCTATTCAGGTTACGAAGTAAGATCACTGACGAGTTATCACAAAGCGAAATAAATGTATCTAAATCGTTTTTTGTTAAATTATCCGATGATAGCTGAGCTTCTATTTTATTTACCCCGTCTTGAATACAACTAACAGCAGTATGACAAACACCCAAGGGAGTATTCACATCATGGACAATTGTCGCCATCATTTGCCCTAACGACGTGATTTTTTCTTTTTCAAATAATTGTTTTTGTTTTTCTAAACCTTCTCTTTCTAATAACGTTGATTTAAATAGTGAAAAGGCAATTGCCATTTGTTTAAATTCAGACGTATCTGAGTGGTATGATAATTCAGCCTCATAATCCCCTTTTCCTATACGGACCATATTTTGTGAAACATCACTAAACAATCTCGTTAATCGGCTAATTAATAAGAATGAAATTAAAATTAAAATAACCGCAGCTAAAACGATCCCAATAATAATATACATACTTAAGGTGTTGGCTAGCTCTAATTGGGATGTAATATCGAGTTTCGTTTCTAACACTCCACGTACATCCCCTAATTGCCAATCATTTTTAGGTGTTGAGGGATGATTATTATGACAATCGACACATGCTTGTACTTGCATTTGATCTGATATAGCCACTCGTAGCATTACTTGTTTTTTATTAGATTCTATTTTTTTTACTATTTTGTTGGGGGTGTTTTGTAAATCACGCCACGCTTCTAATTGAAAAGCATCTAACTGACGATCCTTCCTATTAGGAAAGGGGTAAGCACTATATAAACTAAAGATAGTTCCTTTTTTTTCATATAATATACTTAAATCATGTATCAATGTCGCTGGTAAGGGGATTTTATCTTGAACACCGAGGTGGTCGAAAGATGTCGTTATATCACTATTTAATAATACTTTTCTCACGATGTTGTCAGTGTAGTAAGTACGTAACATTTTAATTTGTTCTAAAGAAGTAACCGCCGTATTGAAAGAGGCTTTTTCAGTATGATTTCTTACTGTATTAGGTATGACAATAATCAAAATAGTAATAATTATTGCCATGACAATTGATATTGTCAAAATCGTTTGGATACGTAAGCTTTTAGGAAAAATATTCATAACATCCTTGCATCTCAACTTGTAACAATCCGTCAGGCCAGATAGTAACAGTTAACATAATTCAGTATTCACATTTACAGTTAATTTGGATTAATTAAAACGATCATTAATAATGATGGCTCTGATAACCATCAGAGTGCTCAAAACACTTTACTGTATACATTCATTCGAATGGCTCTGATGATTGGTTTAACTCTAAACTTAGTTGTTCATAGATTAAACGTCAACTTACTTGTTATTTGGTCAAGGAATATAATTGTAACGGTACAATTTTGGATTTAAATAAAAGCTTGTAATAGATTTTGAAAAGCAAATTCAGCTACTTGTTTTTGTACTTATTACTGTATAACTCCGTGCATTGAACAACTATCTTAGCAAATGCCCAGAGTTTGTAATATAGGCAGTTAAAACACCATTTATGTTGCTTTAACCGATTGATTTGAGTCAGTTAAAGCAGCAGAGCGCAATATGACCGTAGAACAACTCGACCCACAAAACCCATCTAAAGCAATTGTATGTCGCTTAACTTTAGGAGCAACACCTACGCAATAGCGAACATGACAGCGGTTACATAAAAGCTCGGTGCATCAGCGAAAACTTTTATGGTTATACCTACCATTGGTGCTTTATTACCTGAAACACTACTATTAAAGCCTAAGTTTTAGTTGATAGCCTAAGCTGCTTTTTGATATGACTCTTTCACATCTTCAAACGGTAATATTAATGTATTTGTTTCTCCTTTATCCATGACAGGAAGAGCTTCCATTGCATCTTTGATTCTTTCTAATTGCATTGAATCAACCAGCATAAGATGATGACCACTATTTAGTTCATTATTGAAGCGGATTATCTTGTAGTTAGTTCGTATTAAACCAATAGAAGCACCTATAAGGCAGCCCATCATTATTGGTGTTGATAAAACAGCTAATAAAATCATTTGTTTTAATGGAATACTCATTACCCAAAATGGTGCACTGAGTAGAGCACAGACAAGAATTGTAATACCAAAGATAAAGCCTATTATCGTGCCTTGCTCTGCACCACGAATAATATCACTTTTATGAATTATATTTGCTGAGTGCAAGTGGTGCTGTTTAATTCCGTCAGTGTCCTGACTAATAATATGGATATTTTTATCTTCTATATGTAGCCCATCATGTAATACCGCTACTGCTTCATCTAAAACATCTAAAGAATCGGCTAAAAAGTACTCGCGTCGCATATTAAACCTCCTTATATTTGATTGTTTAGTATGAAAAAAACCTTATCTAATTCATCGAAAGAAATAAACTAGATTTAATTGTTTCAAACTGGCTCGCAACGTTAAAAGTTGCAATATTTAAGTATAGTTCAAATAATAACAATTACTATTTTTATTCTGATTGGTGCGAGATAAGTATATTTTGGCTGTGGCTTTTTATCGCGTTAATTATTGGTAAGGAGGAGTAATTATTACGCTGTGAATAGTCGTCAACCCACTAAGCCGACTCAAATTATAAACCCCAACTATGAAGTATTATGGACTGTAGAACAATTTGACTAAAACAAACTATTGCCTATTTCACTTGATTCATAAAGCTTCTTTCCATTTTTTCTGATCAACATGGGACTTGATCAATTCTAAGCAGTCATCAACAATTTCAAAAATTTCATCTGTTAGCATAAGTTCATCTTGAGTTGCAGCTGTTAAGCCATGGTCAAATGCTTGTTGGACATGGTTGCTATCTATATCTTTTAGCAAATTAATCACCGTTTGTATAACTATGTCAGAAACCATTTCTTGTAATAATTCTTCTACTTTTCCACCTAAAATTGGCACTAAGTTTAAACTGGAAATATTTGAATTATTATGAATTGCTTTAGCCACGCTATGCTCTATATGGCCTCTCAATTTTTCCTGCTGTAATTCTGACTCAATTGAATGACCGGCATGATTGAGTACGGATGATGTCAACTTTACCAATACCTGTTTTTTCGATGCTAAGATCTTATTACTAATTTCATCTAAAATTGGTGTGCCATCTTTAAGTTCTTCTTGAAGATCTGACAACACTTTAATGATGATTCTGTCACTTAACTCTTCAACTAAAGCTTGATAATAAAACTTTAAAACTTGAATTAATCTATATTGATTAAGATCGATGATTTGATATTTATGTAAACGATAAAATATTGAAAATACACGTAAAAATCTAAATATCCTAGTTGATCCCAAAGGAATGCAACCCACTAAATCATACCAATGTACCAATGTACGAATGGGAAAAAATACCAACGTAAAAAGTCTTTATTTTTAATGGCAAAAGTCCAGCGAACCATAAACTCTGTTAAAAAAATTGAAATAAAGCCTAAATCTATGAGTAGAAAATTTTCGTGTATTGGTTGATACACGTTCTCAAAATTTGGAATAACAGCAACCATCGCCTGACGAATAAACACAGTTTCGTACATAGAATCAAAAATAATTAACAGCAGATTAATAAAAAGTAATCCGAGCATTAAAATATCCGTGATCAACCATTTTGTTTGATGACTATTTTTTAAATTCTCTTTATTTACTCCAAACACATCAACTCCAGCAGGTTTTGTAAACGCAATTTAGCATTTGACTAATTTTATAGCTTGTTATTATCCGTAAACAACCATAATAAATATAAATAGGCGTATACAACGATATCACTTAACCCTCATTTTTATTCTTTTATTACTGACAAGATGGTTTTCTTGAGTCTTGGCTGACCTAAAGCCGAAGATAAATCCAAGCTAGATCCCATATTAATATTGACCACTATACCTATAATCTTCACTTCTAATTACATCTTTTGTCTTAAAAGTGTCATTACTGACATTATTAATGGCTTCATTAAGGACTTCTCCTCCGACAAGAACAGACATTATAATTAATAACCTCCTAGGCTGTTTATAGCGAAAATGTAACACCCAACTAGAATAAACTTGCGCATGATTGTTCACATATCTTGAAGAAACTCTTATAATACTGCGTGTATTGTATTTAGGAGGTTATATGTTTAAAGTAGTTTCAAGAAGGTTAGTTATAGCTATGATGCTTGTTGCCTTTGTTGGGCAAGCAATAGCCTTTAATACCTCTATGTCTTGCGAAACTACAGTAGACTCTCTTTCTCTCAACTTCCACGAACTAATAAAACATAACGGTTCAAACCCAATTAATACAGATAGCCCTGAAGATTGCTGTGGTATTGAATGTTGTGGTGTTGATTGTACTTGTATTGCCAATGCGTGTTCATCATTTGTATATTTTAATACTGAAGTTGATTCAACTAAAACAGCCTCTTTAAGTGAAGTTGTTTATATGCAACAGGCTGAGCAACCTAAGTCTATTTCTACCTTGCTCTATCGCCCTCCCATTTTTACCTCATAAGAACTTAGAACGCCCAAAATTGTGTACAACTTATAACTTCCCAAGTTAATCAGCACTATTGTGCTGAATTATTACCAAGCAATACCTGAGGTAAAAAATGTTTAAAAAGTCTTTAAAAATAGCAGTAGCAATACTGTTAATACCTGCGTTTGCATACGCGAATGAAAATAACAATGACCATGGTCAAAATGAAGAACATGGGCACGAAGAACAAGAGCATCATGAACATAGCGATAACAATATTGAAATAATTCAAGTAAGAGCTTCTCGTTTAGGTCGTATTGTCACTGAATCGGCAACACGAACCGAAATTATTAACGGCGAAGAAATACAAGAAAAAGCACTAATGCGCCCTGGCAACATCTCTATGTTAGTGGCTGAAACGGGTGGTGTTAGAGTACAAACTACCTCGCCTGCGTTAGGTAGTGCCAATATCCGGCTGCAAGGGCTGTATGGACGTTATACACAGCTGTTAAGTGATGGCTTACCTTTATACGGTGGGCAAACAGCTTCAATTGGCCTGATGCAAATTCCACCTACAGACCTTGCAAATGTTGAAATAATTAAAGGGTCTGCTTCTTCTCTTTATGGCGGCTCTGCATTGGGTGGGGTAATAAATTTAATTTCAAGAACGCCATCTAATGATTATGAAGGAGAAGTGTTGCTCAATGCTACCTCTAAAAACGGTCAAGATATTACTTCGTACTTTGCATCACCTTTAACTAGCGCCTTAAGCGCATCAATTACTGCTGGAATTCATCACCAAGAAGAGCAAGATTTAGATGACGATGGTTGGATCGATATGGCTGGCTACGAAAGGGGCAGTGTCCGTCCTCGTTTATATTGGCAGGGTGATAATGGTGCAAACCTTTATGTTACATTGGGTGCAATGACAGAGAAAAGAAGTGGCGGCACTTTAGGTGAAGCTACTGTACCTGATGGTAATGAGTTCCCTCAAACACAAGACACCCTTAGAACCGATGTTGGCTTTATATATGATCAACCATTAGGGGAGGTGATGAATATGAATGTGCGTGGCTCAGCAATGAATCAAGACCACGAGCATGAATTTGGTGCTGTCCAAGAGGACGATAGCCACGAAAGTTACCTAATCGAGTCGAGCTTATCAGGGTATTCTGACAAAACGGCATGGCTAGTTGGGTTAGCGCTTCAATCTGAAAAGTTCGAATCTGATACCTTCCCTGAATTTAATTACTCTTATCAAGTACCTGGATTATTTTCGCAACTAGATTATGAAGCAAGCGATGATATTTCCATGTCCCTTAGTGCACGTGCCGACTGGCATAGTGAGTACGGTACGCAAGTAAGTCCTCGCATTTCATTATTGTACAGCCCTGAAAACTGGACGATTAGAGGAGCATATGGACAAGGCTTTTTCGCACCAAGCCCATTTATTGAAGACATTGATGAAGCGGGCTTATCTCGACTAGCGCCACTAGAAAACCTTGATGAGGAGCGAGCATCTACAGCATCTGTAGACATTAGCTATGTGTTAGGCAGCGTAGAGACCAGCATGACATTATTTACGTCAGATATCGATAATGTTACTGAATTAGAAGTAATTGATGATGTTAATGAAGCTTCGGGCAAACAAGTTCGCATCGTCAATGCAGCAGGCGAAAGTGAAATTAGCGGAGCTGAATTATTGCTACGTTATCGCTGGCGTGATATTAAATTTACTGGTAGTTACTTATATACTGACGCCACTAAAGAAGGTGATTCTGGCTTTGGCCGAGTACCTTTAGCGCTGACACCTCTCCATTCTGCTGGCCTTGTAGTTATGTGGGAAGAACACGGTAGTCATTTGTTAGGGTTTGAGGCTTACTATACTGGTACACAGCATCTTGAGAACAACCCATACCGAGAGAGAAGCGACTCTTATTGGCACTTGGGGTTGTTAGGTCAAATTACCATAGGACAAGTAAGCTTATTTGTTAATGCCGAAAACTTGTTAAATGTGCGTCAAACTAAGGTAGATCCTTTAGTGTTGCCCGAACAAGCACCTAGCGGTAGATGGACGACAGATATTTGGTCAAGAAATGATGGTTTTACCGTTAATGCTGGTTTACGTTTTCAATTTGGCGGCTAAAGCCCAATATTTATTAGGGTAGCAACTTATCGATCGGGTTATCTTTCATTAAGTCTTTGATCGTTAGCGCAGATACTTTTAGTTATAATCCAATACGAGAAACCGATGTTTATTTTTGGCTAAAAGCGAACGAAACAAGGTGTTACCAAGGGGCTCGGGTCACAGCTTATTGCTTCTTGTCAGGTTGAATTAAACTCTGATATTTAAATCGTCAAATCAGGTTTGAGCTACTTTAAATAAAGTACTACACATTATTTCCGTATTAATTGTTCTTTTGTCTAATATTTAAATACCTGTTTATAGATGTCTTCTAGTGGTAAATTAGCATGCTAGGAAGTAGGTTTTATGGTCGCTTAGGTGATCGAGTAGCCAATCAAGGGGGGAATTACTTTATTGGTGAAATATATTACTTCCGAAATGCTAAGAGTTGGCGAAACCAGTTGAAAAGTTTAATGTTCGCATAGAGGTATAAGCGGTTGTCCTCAATATAAAAATTCATATAAGGATTTTAAATGTCGGTTTCACACGGTGAAATAAAAATCAGTCTTGTAGACAATGTTATTACTGCTGTTTTAATTGGTTCTTTTAACGATGTTGGTGTACTTAATTATTCTAATGAAATCTAATCAATAGTTACTTCTTTAAAAGAAAGATCATTTGTTATGATGATAGATAATACTAATTTTGAGGGTTGTACGCCTGAAGGCTTTAAGGAATTAAATACTTTCAATTCTTGGTTATGTCAGACTCAACTTAAAGCAAAGGCTTTCATAATTAAAAGTGAAATTAATAAACAAATCATTAAAAATAGAACACCTTCATTATCATTACAGAACACCCGTTTTTTTTCGAATTACCAAGAAGCTAATGATTGGCTTAAAAGTTTCTCCTAGTTATTATCTAAGTAGGATATTACATCGTTTATTAACCCTTTAAGTCAGGATGTGGCACTTTGAAATCATACCGGAATAATGATATGAACGGCCGCTATGGGTGGCCTTTGCGACTGTTAGTATTGATTAAAATCTATAAAATCAAAGTGTCAGATCGAGTTTGAACGATTATACATAAGTTAGTACATTTAAATGATTAAGAGCATTAGTGCTCTATTACCACTTTAAACAACTTTCCTGTATAATCCCGCGCATTAAACAACTGCCTCAGCACAGATATTAAATTTGCAATAAAAGCAGTTAAATAACCAATTATGAAGCTTTAATCCGCCTGAACGAAGTTAAAGCAGCAGAGCCCAATATGACCGTAGAACAATTCGATCCGCAAAATCCATCTAAATCAGACACTAAAGCAAGTGATAGTTTTGCCAAGCAAACAACAACGCTTGAATCACCAAGTAAAGTAATAGCAGAGCAGAGCAATGCTCAACAAGACTCAAATCGCGCTGCGAAGGTGGGTTTCGTGAGTCTCGGCTGTCCAAAGAATTTAGTAGACTCAGAACGTATTCTGACTCAACTTCGTACTGAAGGATATGACGTAACTAACTCTTATGATGATGCTGAATTAGTAATAGTAAATACCTGTGGTTTTATCGACAGTGCGGTGCAAGAGTCTTTAGATACAATCGGTGAAGCGTTAGCAGAAAACGGTAAAGTATTAGTAACAGGTTGTTTAGGCGCTAAGAAGGATGAAATTATTGAACTTCACCCTAATGTTTTAGGGGTTACAGGCCCTCATGCATATGATGAAGTATTAACACAAGTACATGAGCATGTTGCCAAGCCAAAGCATAACCCGCATATAGATTTAGTGCCTGATCATGGCGTTAAGTTAACACCTAAGCATTATGCCTATTTAAAAATATCAGAAGGGTGTAACCACCGTTGTACATTCTGCATTATTCCATCAATGCGTGGCGACTTAGATTCTCGTCCCGTAGGCGATGTTATTGGTGAAGCCAAACGATTAGTGAATGCAGGTGTAAAAGAGCTTTTAGTTATTTCTCAAGACACTTCTGCGTATGGTGTAGATGTTAAGCATAAGCTTGATTTCTACGAAGGAATGCCTGTTAAAACACATATGCAACAGCTTTGTGAAGAGTTAGCTAAGCAGGGCGTTTGGGTACGTTTGCATTATGTTTATCCTTATCCACATGTGGATAAAATTATTCCATTGATGGCAGAAGGTAAAATACTGCCGTATTTAGATATTCCCTTTCAGCACGCAAATAAACGCATTCTTAAATTAATGAAGCGTCCTGGTAGTTCAGACAGAGTATTAGAGCGTATTGCTAAATGGCGCGAAATTTGTCCTGAATTAGTTATACGTTCAACGTTTATTGTTGGTTTTCCTGGTGAAACAGAAGAAGAATTTGAAGAGTTATTAGACTTTCTTGAAGAAGCTCAGCTTGATCGTGTTGGTTGTTTTAAATACTCACCAGTTGAAGGCGCTACGGCTAATGCATTACCTGATCACGTTTCAGACGAAGTAATGGAAGACAGACTTCAACGTTTTATGACAGTACAAGCGAAAATAAGCGCCGATAAATTACAAGCTCGCATTGGCCAAGAATATCTTATTCTTGTTGATGAAGTGAATGACCTTGGCATCGTAGGGCGCTCGTATATGGACGCTCCAGAAGTTGATGGTAAAGTGTATTTGTCTGATGATTTTGATGCCAAGCCCGGCGATCAACTTTGGGTTCAAATTATCCATGCGGATGAACATGATGTTTGGGGTGTTAGAGTAGAGGACTAGTGCGGTATTAACTTTAATTATTCATTACCGGATAAACAAAAGCCCAATTTAAAGTAAGTTGGGCTTTTGTGATCTTAAACGTTAGTTTGATTAGTAGGGTGGTATGTAGGTCTAAATATTCTAGTTATATACTAACTAGAAAAACATGAATCAAATTTTACTTTGTTGCTACATTATCAGCTTCCACTATCTAATTGCTGACTGCTCTCTAGAGTTAATAATGTTTGTATTAATTGCTTAGCCATAGGAATCGCCGATGCGGGATTTTGTCCTGTGATCAAACGACCATCTACAACTACATGTGGTTTGCCCCTTGTTGTTGATGAATAACGACCGCCAAGTTCTGTGATTTTATCTTCCAGTAAAAAAGGGTAGTTGTTGCGTGCCCAACGTCCTTCTTCATGATTGGCTTTTGCCGTTATTTTTTTACCTGTTATTAAGCGGGTGCCATTTTCAAGGGTAACATTGAGCAATGCAGCAATACCGTGACAATCAGCTGAAACCACACCACCATTTTTATAAATTGATGCAGTGAGTTTTTGCATAGCTTCATTATTGATAAAGTCAAACATTGGTCCTGAACCACCGGCAAAATAAATGGCTTGATAGTCATGTGCTTTAACTTGGTTAACCGCTAAAGAATTAGGCAATTTTTTCAATAAACTTGATTGTGCAAACCACTTCTCTTGTTCGGATGACAATCTAAAGCTGCCACTTGCTTTACCTTTTCCGCCTAAAGGGCTGGCGATATCAATCTCAAAGCCTGCTTGTTGCAATAATTGATATGGCTCTAATACTTCTGGTAACCAATAACCGTGTCTATCACTAGATATTATGAACAGTACTTTCTGTTGAGTTTTATGATGCTTTTTGTCGTTGAAGCTTTTTGAATTGTTGTTGCTTGCTAAGCTGCCTAAGCTAAAAAAAGTTGCGAGAAAGATACTAAAGCATAGCATTGAAAAAGTTCGAAATTTTGCTTTTGATTGCTTATGTGATTTTATAATGAAAAGATTATTCATGGTTTACTCCGTATGTTGAGTGTATGTTTGACTGCACCTTTGAATACATAGTTAATGTGCATTTTCATAGTGCATAGCAGTTTGATGTGTTGTAATTCTAGATAAAGCATCAAGAAAAAGAATGAAGAGCGGGTGACTAGTTAGGAACAATGTTGGAATTATTCGTGACCAAACTGTGATTAAATTCGTATTTAAAGGCTTTGCAGGATGTTTTGTCCTATAAGCCACCTTTGTATGTCAAAGTACTATTTAAAAAACTTAAGAACTCGATTAAAGTGCAGTACCATAACTGCGTTAATTTTCAGTTATTAATTGTTTATAAAAATAAAAAATGAAGGATCTACTTTGCGCTATTTACACTTTGCTGATATTTGCATCGATACCCATAACCAACTGCTTTATCGTCAGGGTGAAACCATTAACTTGTCGCCTAAGGTGTATGATTTATTGGTATTCCTTTGTCAAAATAGCCATAGGGTGATCAGCAAAGACGAGCTAATGGACCAAGTATGGGTTGGTACTTTAGTGACTGAAAATGCCATCAGTCGTACTTTAGTAAAAGTTAGAAAAGCCTTGGCTGATGATCCTAAAAGCCCAAAATTTATTATCACAGTGCCGCGTAAAGGTTATCGTATGGTGGCAGACTTTGTTCCCTCAGAAATTGTAACGAATCAGCTTGATAAACAAGAAAAAAGTAATGGTAAATATACCACAGAAGTACGTTTAACTGTTGAGCCGCCGGTTAGCATAAAAGAAGAAACTCAATCAAATGAATCGACAAGTATACTTGGAGAAAAAAGTCAGCAAAGTACATTAACTAACAGTAAATCGTTCAACACAAAGGTAAGCTTATTGATTACTCTTGGGCTAATGATACTTATCGCAATCACTTATCTATTATCATTGGACTCCAGCACCGTATTACAAACCAAGCAAATAAAACCACTAACTCGTGAAGTTGGAGTAGAACAGTACCCAGCGGTATCACCCGATTTAACATTGGTAGCATATCGTAAGGATATTTCGGGTAAACCGTCATATATCAATATTGAAAACCTTAGCAGTCATGTAAAGCAGTCAGTTACTCATGCCAGAGGGGCATTAAGCAAGCCAGTCTGGTCACCAACACAGGATAAATTAGCGTTTTTATATAAGCACAATAGTGTGTGTATGATCTTTTGGGCTGAACTCGCAGAAATTAAAAATAAAGACACTTGGCAAAGCATTACAGAATGCGGTGCTCAAGCTATCCCTCATTTTGTTTTTTCACCTGATGGTCAGTACTTGTATTTTAACGACAGGCAATCGACCAGCCATGGTTATCAAGTTTTTAGAGTTAACTTAGCTAATAATGAGAAAGATATTGTTAACCAACCTATCACCAATGGTTTAGGCAATTACAGTTTTGATATATCACCTGATGGTGAAAAATTGCTGATGATTAACAGTGAGTTTTCACCAACAACCCGCATTTACACTTTAGATATTGAAAGCTCAACCCTTGAACAAACGGCGCAGTTAGATTATTTAATGCGCTCGGTAATTTGGCATCATGACAATGAAACTATTATTCATCCCTCACCACATCCGGCCTATGAAGTTTGGCAAAGTGATTTAGCGGGTAATAAGCTTGCAGTAGTAGCCAGTAATACCTCTAGAATAAAACATTTATCACGAGTAAATAACGGCAAAGACTTTAGCTTTGTTTCTTATTTACTCAATAAAGATATTCATTTTAAGTCAAAAGACCAAATTGATGTTGAACTTGAAAACTCATCTGTGATGGATTATTTGCCGGCTTTGGCCAATAACACCGAGCAATATGCCTTTGTCTCTAAACGTACTACTTCAGCAGAGGTATACCTTGGCAGCATTACTCATGAGGAGAACAATAGTATAAATGACAAAAGCAGCAGTAAAGAAGCAACTAAACAACTAAGTCACTTTAATAACCCGGTTAAGCTATATGATTTAGCCTTTTCCCCTAACGATAGCCAACTTATGGTGCTGGCAGATAATCAAATTTATATTGCAAATATTAGCGAGATGTCGTTAGAAAAGCTGCCTCTTGATAATATCGCTATTGTTGGCGTGAGTTGGCAAGACGAAAATAACTTACTGCTTTCTACTATTAAAAATGCAGATTGGTCACTTATGTCTTACAGCATTAACGAGCAAAAGCTATCCTCTATGCCAGTAGGCTATCAAGGTGGTCTTTATTCGAAAATAGATAACAATTTTTACCTGATTGCTGATGATAGTTTGCAAGTGATGAAGTTTTCAGATTTATTAGCAGAGCCACAAGCAACCGGCTTAATCTGTCAACCAAGTATTATCAATAGAAAACTCAATTTAAAAGCAACAAGTGATGGTTTACTTTGCCAATCAAATGCTGAAGATAAACAATATAGTCATTATTCTTTTGCTCAGAAAAGTAGCCAATTATGGCAAAAACTACCTACAGGAAATGATTTTGATATAAATAAAAGTGGTATTATTTACGCAAAAATGAAGCGTTCAGTCGCTGATGTTATGCAAACAAGCAGTTTTAAATAAAACTAAATAAGTTAACTATTTTTAAAATATCAATCTAGTCCATTGTTTTACTTCATTAAAGTTGTGACTATCATAGTGGTCACAACTTTTTCAGTATTAATCACGCTTTAATCCCTCTTTATTCCTTATTTCGCCACTGTTTTGGTTAACACTGCTCATCAAGTCAACGAGCAGGAATCATTATGGACAAGCCATTAGTAAAAAAGACTAAGAAAAAATATCAAGCTAAGTATATATTTGCTGGCCTTAGCACTAGCGTGTTTATAGCTATTTTTGCTTTCTATCAAAGCAATGCTTCCTTAAGTCACTCAGGAAAAAATTATAACCTTGCTACTAACAACTTAGTTATTAGCACTATTGAACAAGCTGAATTTGCGGAATATTTGCCACTGCGTGGTGTTGTTGAGCCTGAAAAAACCATTTTTATTGATGCTATTGATGGTGGTCGAGTTGAGGAAGTATTTATTCAAGAAGGTGCTTTAGTTGAGCAGGGGCAAGCTATTTTAAAGCTCAGCAATACTAATTTGCAATTAAACGTACTTGCACGTGAAGCTGAGGTATCTGAGCAAATTAACAACATGCGTAATACCCGCTTGGCACTAGAGCAAAACCAGTTATCACTTAAGCGTGATGTTATTGAACTCGATTTTGAAGTATTACGACTTCAAAAGCAGTTTACTCGCAACCAAACATTGGTGAAGAAAAGCCTTATATCAGAGCAAGCATTTGAAACGGTAAAAGATGAGTTGGACTTTCAGCTTAAATACCGCGAAACCGTACAGCAAAGCCAACAAAAAGAGGCGATATTACAAAGTCAGCAGTTGCAGCAACTTGCTCAAAGTATCAAAACTTTAGAGTCTAATCTGGCCATTTCTCGTGGCAGCTTAGAAAAGTTAATTATTCGCGCACCGACTAGCGGCCAGTTAACCTTTCTTGATGCTCAGGTAGGAGAATCGAAAAGAAACGGTCAGCGTTTAGGGCAAGTTGATTTAATCGAGCAATATAAAGTGACTGCACAAGTGGATGAGTTTTATGTTAGCCGTGTATCAAAAGGGCAAACTGCCAGCTTTGAGCTTGACCAACAAAGCCATCAAATAGAGGTGGCTAAAGTCTACCCAGGGATCGACAACGGCACATTCAAAGTTGATTTTAGTCTTTCAGATAAAGCCATAACCAAGAAACTCCGTTTGGGACAAAGCGTGCAACTGAAGTTCAATCTCTCTTCAAGTGAATCTAAATTACAAATTGCTAATGGCGGCTTTATGCAAAATACCGCAGGTAGTTGGGTCTTTGTTGTTGATGCAAGTGGTGAACAAGCCAGTAAACGTACGGTTCGTTTAGGCAGAAAAAACCCACAAAGTATCGAAGTACTTTCAGGCTTAAGCAAGGGCGAACGGGTAATTACCTCTTCTTATGCCAGCTTTGCTGATGCTGAACAGTTAAGCCTTTCAGCGAGCGATTAACCCTCAAAAAAACACTAAACAGCACAGTAACTAATATAAAACGCAAAAAACTAACTTTCTATCAAAGAAAAATAAGGAATTACTATGATCAAATTTAACCAAATAAGCCGCTCTTTTATTGGTGATGAAGTAGAAACAGTAGCGATAGACGAAATGAACTTAACCATTAATAAAGGTGAGTTTCTATCTATTCTAGGGCCATCAGGTTGTGGTAAATCTACCTTACTTAACGTACTAGGCATGTTAGATAGTATAGACACAGGGGAGTTTAGCTTTTTAGAAAACTCGGTTGATAAATATAGCGAGCAACAACGCGCTCGCTTAAGAAAGCAGCACATAGGCTTTATCTTTCAAAACTTTAACTTAATTGATGAGTTAACCGTCGAACAAAACATTGAATTACCACTTTATTATCATAATGTGGCAAAAGCAGAGCGAAAGCGCTTGGTTGATGCGGTATTAAAACGTGTTGATATTAGCCATCGTCGTAAGCACTTACCGGCAAAATTATCGGGTGGTCAACAGCAACGTGTAGCTATTGCACGGGCCATAGTGACAAATCCAGATTTAATTCTAGCGGATGAGCCAACCGGTAATTTAGACTCAAATAACTCAACTCAGGTGATGGAGTTATTGCAGCAACTTAATCAAGAGGGGGCAACTATCGTGATGGTTACTCATGCACCAGAGCATGTTGTTTATGGCACTCGAGTGATAGAGCTACTCGATGGTAAAGTCATTAATGATCATTTAGTTAAAGAGAAGCTTAATAACAAGGAAGATCACTGTATAGAGGGGGTAGAAAGTGCAGGTTCAGCAGTAACTTCTAGTACAGATCAAGCGGTAGCGGAGGTGACTTGTGGTTAAGTTATTATTTATTGTTGCCTGGAGAAATTTTTGTCGAGATAAGCTAACCAGTTTTATTCAATTAACAGGCTTAATTATTGGCATTGCCAGCTTTATCTTAATTCAGCTTTATGTTGATCATCAAAGGAGTTACAACACCGACTTTACGGATGCCAAGGATATATATCGAATTAATTTAATTCGTGGTGAGAATAAACCACAAGCACAAACACCACTGAGACTGGCAAAAGAATTAACACAAAACTTTAGTGAAGTAGAAGATGCTACCCGTATTTCACCATCAAGCGTTTCAGTGAAACATTTGCAAGGGGTTTACTCGGAGCGTGCACTTTACGCTGATGCGAACTATTTAGACTTTTTTGACTTTCAATTAATTGAAGGGGATGTGAATACTGCACTAGATGCACCAGATAGCTTAATATTACACCAAGACTTAGCGATCAAATACTTTGCCACCACCATAGGGGTAATAGGCAAGCGTTTAACCATCAACGGTAAAGCTCATCAAGTAACAGGCGTGATTAAAAATCCAAGCACGCCAACAACGATGCCATTAACCATGATATTACCTATGGTGAATTTTTATGGGCAGATCTCTCGACCAGAGTGGATTGATGCGTGGAATTTTAATGCAACAAGAACGTATGCCAAAATTAGACAACCAGCAAATATCAATACCTTAATACAAACGGTGAGTGATTATTATGATACCCGCGCTAAAGGCTTATCATCTTTTAAGACCAATCGTGTCATTATTCAGCCATTACTGGATATCTACCTTGATAACACCACAACAAAAAGCTTAACTCCGCCAAGTAGTGCGGTAATGGTTACAGTATTTAGCATTATCTCGTTAATGATCTTGTTATTGGCTTGTGTCAATTTCACCAACCTTTCAACGGCTGCGGCTATGCGCAGAGGAAAAGATGTTGGTGTTCGTAAAGCCTTAGGCGCTAGTAAAATACAATTGATTACTCAATACTTGTCTGAGGCTGTGATGTTATCTGCCATTGCTAGTCTATGTGCACTGGTATTGGTTTATCTTTGCTTACCTGCATTTAACCAATTAATGAATGCTGAAATGGTCTTTAATGTTTCAATTTTACAATTATTTCAGCTACTTGGTTTGACTTTATTAGTGGGCGTATTAGCAGGCAGTTATCCAGCGTTTTATTTAAGCAACTTGTCACCTGCCTATGTACTTAAAGGCTTAGTGAGTACTTCTAAATCGGGTGTGCTTTTAAGGCAATCACTTATTATTTTACAGTTTGCTATTGCAGCTTTCCTATTAGTTGCCAGCTTAGTCGTGAATTGGCAGATGCAATATATAAAAAATATGGAACAAGGCTTTGATCGTGAAGGTGTTATTGTGGTTTCTCATGGTGATAATACTTACAACGCTTTTAAGATCCAAACACTCCGTCACCCAGATGTTATTGCGGTAACTATGTCACATACTGTGCCCACTAAGGCAACCAGAACGTCAAATACTGTCAGACGATTAGATGATATCTCCAATGAAATCTGGGTAGGTAATAACCCGGTAAGTTTAGATTTTTTCAAAACTTACGGTATTAAGCTGGTAAGTGGTCGGGTATTTTCTAATGCTTATGTTAACGATGGCTATAAAGAAAATAAGGATGATTGGCAGTCATCAACAGGTAAACTTGTAATTAACCAAACCTTGGCTGCTACATTAGGTTGGAGCCCAGAAGAAGCGGTTGGTCAATTACTTACCTTAGGTGGCGGTCAAGACGGTTTACATAACCATCAAATTATTGGTGTGGTTGAAGACAGTCACTATGTTAATGTAAAAAATACCGTACCGCCAATGACCTATGTATTATCGGCTCAGCCAAAAGACTTATCATTACGTTGGACGTCAATTCGCTTTAAAGCGGGTACAAATTTGCAAAGCTTAAAAGAAGTTGAGCAAATATGGTTAGGCTTAGCGCCAGACTTAGCCTTTAAATATGATTGGGTTGTTGATTTATTTGATTCAAGCTATCGAAATGAAAGCCAACAAACAAAGTTACTAAATGTGTTTACCATATTAGCGATTGTGGTTACCTCCATTGGCTTATTTGGCTTAGCAGCCTTTAATACCCAGCGCAGAGTAAAAGAGATTGCGATGCGTAAAATATTAGGCGCAAGTACTGGGCAGCTATGTTTTATGTTGGTAAACCAATTTTCAAACCTAGTGATGATAGCCAATGTAATAGCGCTACCTTTAGCTTATTTGTTAATGCGAGATTGGTTAGATAACTTCATCTACCGTATTAACATGCCGTATAGTGCTTTTATGTTCAGTGCGGTATTTAGTCTAGCGATTGCTTACATTACCGTAATGGTTATTGCTTATCGGGCAGCAACAGCCAAACCGGTTGATTCATTGCATTGTGAGTAACCAGAAAAGTGATACAGAGATATTCTAAAATTTAGCATCCCTATAGGCTTGGTATAAGTAATCTAAGCTGCCTAAAAAGTTTAGTTGATTCAGAGCGTATTCTTACGCAGTTACGTACTGAAGGTTATGACGTTACTAATGGTTACGATGATGTATAATTGGTAATCGTAAATACCTGTGGTTTAATTGACAGTGCAGTTCAATAACCTTTAGATACCATTGGTGAAGCACTTGACGAAAATGGCAAAGTATATTTATCTGATGACTTTGATGCTAAGCTTGGTGATCAAATCTGGCTACAAATTATTCGTGCTGATGAGCATGATGTTTGGGGCGTTAGAGTAGAAGGTTAATAGATTTAAGTTAGGTATAACAATTCAGTTTAAGCCTAACTATTATTGCTCACTTGTACTGGTTGAATGACGCTAAGGCAGCTATATGAAAGTTATAGAGTTTATTAGAGAAAAAAGCAAGAATTTCCAACACCAAAATGATCAGTTCATTGCCAAGTTAGAGCCTAAATTTAAGAACTTATCAAATTTATTCAATAACAAAATCACAATGCCTTTTAGAAATACGCTAAATAATCCTTGGTTCTCTCAATTTAGCCCCGTAGATACTGGAGAAAGTAAGGCTGAGAAGGTATTGGTACAAATACCTGAGGCAGAAAAAACATATAAGAGCCTTCTTGAAAAAATTGATACCGTCACCTTTTTAGGCGAATGGCACTCGGTAGAGCAAGAGTGTATTGATCAATTTGCAGAAGTTACAGGTGATAAACAGTGGATACATACAGACCCTATACGTGCAGCGAAAGAGTCGCCGTTTAAAGCAACAATAGCACACGGATTTTTAACTTTATCATTAATCCCAAAATTAACTAATTCAGTTGATTTGGATGATAATCCATATCCAGAAGCTAAGATGGTTATTAATTTTGGCTTAAATCAGGTTCGCTTTCCTTACCCGGTTAAAGCGGATACTCGCGTTAGAGCCAGTATCAAACTAATTAACTTAGTTCCGATGAAGCGTAGTATAGAAGTGGTTAATGAAGTAAGTATTGAAGTTGAAAACAGTAAACGTTTAGCTTGTGTGGCTGAAACGGTATTACGTTTATATTTTTAGTACAGCTTTTTTGAATCAAACGTTTAAATTTTATAATTGATTCCTTTAGTTTACATGCCAAGTCTGGCGACCAAATTTTTTTGGGGGGAATTATTCAAATAACCCAATTAGCAGTGTGGCTAAAATAAATTAGCCACTACAGATCTTTACTGAAAATTTAACGACCAACATAAACTAAGATAATCTCTTCTGTTGATTTATTCTCAGTTTCGCGAGCCACGATATCCTTAATTGTAACAGTTGGTGCTTTATCTAAGTTATGCTTATGAGTATATTTCTTCAGATAATCGAAGGTCGTCATTGCATTATATTTTTTGGCAAAATTTGCCATATGTAAATCATTACAAAGGACACTATTAGCGAGGCTTTTTCCACTGTCTCTATAGGTACTCCAAGCACTATGGTGCTTGAAAGCTTTTTTTAGTGCCTTTTTCTCATTATTACCAGCAAGTACACACATTTTTGTTTCTTTCGAATTATCAATGGCAATAAACTTATATTGAACTGCATATGCACTATTTATTATCAAAATAGCCGCAGTAACTAGTAGTAATTTAATGGGTTTCATAACGTTCTCCTTTCATGACTCTTTGATAGCAAGCTGATTGCTATCAAAGAGCATAGTTAATTAAAACAACTTATTAGTTCGCAACAAAAATACCTAATATGCATCGTCAAGTAATATGCATTGTTGCAAAAGCTAGACTACACTTGACACTTGCACTATAGAGAAAAGGTACAGAGTTAACCTATTCTTTATCTATTATTATCTAAGGATTAACTATGAATTACCTATGGTTTAGCTAATGATTTCATATCTAACTGTTATCATTAGCAAAAGTCAGGATGTAGCAATATAGGAAAAGCCAATTAGGATGATACAAGTCAAATGAAATTTAGATTTGATAGCAGCGAATTAAACACGGAAGACTTTACTTTGCGGGTTAATGGTGAGGTCCAATTGGTTGAACCCCATGTTTTTGATTTGATTTTATACTTGATTGAACACCGAGATAGACTGGTTTCGCGCGATGAATTATTCAAAAACCTTTGGTCTGGCCGTGAAGTCTGTGATGCTACTTTAAGCAACAATATAAAATGTGCTCGCGCGGTTTTAGGAGATGACGGCGAACGACAAATTATTATAAAAACGACTCGAGGGCGAGGTTATCAATTTATTGCCCAAGTCACAGTAACATCGAGAGAAATTAACGACTCAAACATATCTAAATCTAGTGTTAACGTCACTAGCCCATCAATTTTTACTTCCGTTAGTAATAGCCGCCATTTAAGATTATTACTGGCAGTGAGCTTTCTGGTTACTTTTATAATTAGTAAAATATGGCTCCCTAGTAACGAAATAACCGAGAATAATGCTGCTAATGATGATAAGCAAAAATCTATTGCTGTTCTGCCATTTAGAAACCTGAGTGATTTAGAAAAAGATTTGTTTTTTACTACAGGCATACATGATGATTTATTGGTGCACATTTCGAAAATTAGCGCGCTCAAATCTATTTCTTACTCTTCCGTGATGGTTTATCACAATAGTAATAAGAGTATGCAAACTATTGGCAAAGAGTTGGGCGTGTCAACAATACTACAAGGCAGTGTTCAACGTGCAGCAGATCAAATTCGTATTAATGTGCATTTAGTCAATACCTTAACCAATGAAAATATTTGGGCTGAAAGCTATACTAGGAAACTCTCGGCTAAAAATGTTTTTGATATTCAAGAAGAAATCGCTAAAACTGTTGCTGTTGAGCTTGAAACAACGCTTTCACCCAAAGAATTAGCTTATATTGAAAAACTGCCAACCCAAAATCTGTCTGCCTTAGAGGCATACTTTCGTGCAAAAGAAAGTAGCAGAAAAGATACTCATAAAGGCTATCAGCAAGCCATTGCTCATTTAGAGCATGCGGTAAATTTAGATCCTAATTTTTCTATAGCATATGCACTGTTAGCTAATTTTCAAGTAGGGCAAATTTACTGGGCAGGATTATCGGCAAAAGAACAGATAGTAAAAGCTAAATCTCTCATCGCAAAAACCATTAAGCTTGATAGTAATATCAGTGAACTATATCTAGCAATTGGTTCGCTTAAAATATATGAACAAGACTTTAGCGCTGCTGATACGGCTTATAAAACAGCAATTAAGTTAAACCCTAATAATGCTGAGGCTTATGCTTCATATGCTAGTTTGTATATGACCACTAAAGAGAATCTTCCTCAAGCAATTGCCTTATTCTCAAAAGCAAATACGTTAAACCCAAAAGATGACAACTTACTAATTAACCTGGCTCAAGCTCTTATCTTTGCCGGTCGATTTGATGAGTCAAGGAGCATAGTAGAAGATATTATTGCTCGTAAGCCAAATTTTGCCATTGCTTATAGAAAACTTGCCTTTATTAAGTTCTTTGGTGACCGAAAAATTGCAGAAACTTTGCGTTCTCTTTCTAAATCTGTAGAACTTGATCCAGAGGTGCCTTTTAATTCTATGTTATTAGGCTTTACCTATGCGCATATAGGTGAAAATAGGCAAGCGATATCATGGCTCAATTATACATTAGAACTGGCGCCAGAATTTGAAGGAGCAAGTCATTGTCAAGGTTTGATCCATACACTGAACGGCGACTATAATGCCGCTGTTGATTCGTATCTTAAAGTTTCAAAAGATTTCGCGCTAGTTAATGAATCTATGTACAACTTAATGAAAGCGAGCTTGCAAACGCAACGCTCGGCTGAAGTGATTGACCATTTTCAAAATACTTTCCCTGAACTTTTCCAAGCCGAAGTCAAAGTCGTTAAAACAAATTATGTCATCGCTTTAGCGCTTGGCCGATTATTAAAGCAAAAAGGGGAAACGGTACAGGCAAATAGACTACTAAAAGCGAGTCTTAAAGCAGCTCAAATCAGAATACATGGCACGTGGACAGATAATCAGAATAACTGGCAGGGTAAAATCCACCTGACTATGGGGAATAAAGAGGCGGCATTGCAAGCTTTTGCTAATGTTGTGGATGAAGGTTGGTACTCTACGAAGCTTCTCATTGACGCTGATTATCAAGTATTTCAGGATACACCTAGATTTCAACAATTACAGCAAACAATAAAGCTTCGACTAAAGCAAGAGCAAGAAAAACTCAGCAGGATGAGAATAAATGGAGAAATATTTTCAATTCCGAAAACATCATAGCTAATAATCACTATCATAATTGCATAATTTTAATGTTATTGATTGAACTGTTTGAATTTACTGTTTTTTATTTTGATTTATTGAGCTTGTAGCCTCTAATTACATAATTTGTATAAATATCAGCTCTGGTTTTGAAATACGGCACAAAGAAAAAGTTAAATACAATTGAGTGAAAAAAACAGACTAGATAGTTGGAATTAAATGATGAAATCTTTTAAATTTCAGGCGTTAACCATTGCTATAAATCTAGCGTTAGGTTCAATTTCAGCATATGCAATAGACGAGAAAACAGCTTCTTTGGCATCTGACGAAAAAATAGAACAAATTGTTGTTGTTGGTTCTCGGGGAGATCCTCGTTCACTAACCGATTCGCCTGTTCCTATTGATGTCATAGATGGAGAAGAGTTAGGTCAATCTGGCAATACTGATATGCTAGAACTCCTTAAAGGAGCTGTTCCTTCGCTAAATGTTCACGTCAATCCTATCAGCGATGCGGCAACCTTGATCCGTCCGGCTAACCTACGTGGGTTACCATCAGATAGTACGTTAATTCTACTTAATGGCAAACGTCGCCACCGGGCCTCAGTTATCACCTTTTTAGGTGGTGGTATCAATGATGGTTCACAAGGTCCTGATATTTCGGTTATTCCCAGCATTGCCTTAAAACAGGTTGAAGTATTACGCGACGGAGCATCGGCGCAGTATGGTTCGGATGCTATTGCCGGAGTTATAAACTTTGTACTAAAAGACAATAGTGAAGGTGGCACACTCGAAGCGCGCATCGGTCAGTATTATGAGGGCGACGGTACACTTGCCCAAATCGCAGGTAACATAGGTTTACCCCTTTCTTATGATGGTTTTGTCAACATGAGTTTCCAATTAAAAAATGCTGATGCGACTAGTCGCAGCTCGCAAAGCCCAGATGCACAAGTTTTGATTGATGCCGGTAATACCGCTGTTTCTTCCTTAGCCCAATTCTGGGGCTCTCCTGAAGTTAAAGATGACATTACAGTATTTGGTAACCTTGGTTTAGATTTAGGTAAAGATAAAGAATTCTATATTTTTGGTAACTATTCAAAGCGAGATATAAGAGGTGGTTTCTATTTCCGTAACCCTCATACACGTGGCCAGGTCTACAGTGGTGGAGATAGCGATGATGATGGTGTTAGAAACTTGCTGATAGGTGACCTAGATGGCTTGAACTCTGGTCAATCATGTGATCCAGTTAACATTACTACGGGTAACGTCTTAACGCAGCAAGATTACCTTAATAATGTCGCAAATAATGATAATTGTTTTGCCTTTAACGAAATATTACCGGGTGGGTTTACGCCAAACTTTGGTGGTAATATCACTGATATGTCATTAGTTATAGGCACCCGTGGTGAATACAAAGGTATTCTGTATGATCTCAGCGGCTCTGTCGGGCGTAATGCCTCAACCTATTTTATATACAATACTATTAACCCCTCAATGGGACCTAAATCCCCTCGTGATTTTAATCCGGGCAAATATATTGAGTTAGAGAAAAACTTTAACTTGGATTTGGTTAAGAGCATTGATGTCGGCTTATACGAGCACCTAAACGTGGCTGGTGGCATTGAGTGGCACGAAGAAACCTTTTCAATAGAGAGTGACGATCCTACTTCATATGAAGTAGGTCCGTTAACCGAACAGGGCTTTGGCATTGGCTCGAATGGTTTCCCTGGATTCCAACCTTCACAGGTGGGTAACTTTACTTACAGAAATTATGCTACCTACATTGATGTTGAGGCTTACTACACCGAAAACTTTATGATGGGTTATGCACTTCGCTTTGAAGATTATGAAACTTTTGGTTCAACCACCAACTATAAAGTATCAGCTCTATACGCGGTAAATGATGAATTTTCTATACGTGCCTCTACCAGTACAGGTTTTCGTGCACCAACGGTTGGCCAAGCCAACGTAAGTAACGTTTCTAGTAACTTTGTTGCCGGGGAAATAGTTGATACTGTATTACTCCCTCCAACTACCCTGATTTCAGAACAGTTAGGTGGTATTGAGCTGACACCGGAAGAGTCAAAAAACTATGCTTTTGGTTTAGTTTACAACTATAGCGAATTCTTCTTCACTGCTGACTATTACAATATTAAAGTTACTGATCGCATTACACAGTCAAATAATATCACCTTATCAGATAATGATAAGATCATCTTAAGAGCTGCTGGTGTGCCTAATGTTGACCAATTGGCACAAGTTCGTTTCTTTACCAATGACTTTGATACTATGACACAAGGTGTTGACTTGGTTGCTAACTATGCAACCGTCTTGTTTGGCGGCTACACCAAATTAAGTGTAGTGTACAACTGGAATGAAACTAGGGTTGACAATTTCTCTGAAATAACAGGTGATTTCAAAGTGAAACGTTTAGAGAAAGATCTTCCGCAACATCGTGCTATTTTCACTGTGAATCAGGATTGGGAAGATGTAAGCGCCATGGTGCGTTTAAACTATTATGGTGAATACCAGGCGGTTCACGTAGACTGGCATGCAACGGCTAAAACAGCCTCTGCTTCAGTCACTTTGGATGCACAAGTTACTTACTTTGTTAGCGGCAGTGTAAGTATCACTTTAGGCGCACAAAACTTTCTTGACCAACAAGCGGAAGAAATTGATTTTGACGCCTTTGACTTACCGAACAACCAATGGGGTGGTAAGTACTATGAAACATCACCTTATGGGTTTAACGGTGGTTTTTATTACATTAGTGTCAAGTATAGCTTTTAAAGCGCCTTTAATTAACCTAAATGTTGGGAGATGAATCTTGATGATAATATTTTGGAAAGTTTTTTATTCATGCCAACGAAAATGATGTTTTTGGGGCTCGTGTCGAAGGCTAATTAGCTAACGAATAAAGCCCCCCATTTGATTTATTTTGCTAGCTCTATTAATACGGCCGTATACATTTTAAGGTTTAAAATGAACTGCTCCATAGTGATAAACTCATGCTCTGAATGTCCAGTGTATTCTTTATTTGGCATTGATGGGCCAAAACTAACAGCATTGGGGAATAACCTTGAATTTGTGCCACCACCAATAGAGATTGGCTCTACATCTGTTATGCCCGTGTAAAATGAAAACACATTAAGCAGAGTGCTTATTTGTGGCGCACTAGTTTGAACAAAAGGCTCATTAATATCAGTATTTATTTCTGTCAAATTTACCTTGTTAGCTTGCTGCCACTGCTTAAGTGTCAAGTTAATTTCGCTTTCTAGTTGTTTAGTCGTTTTTCCTCGCGGTCGACGTATATTTATATTGAGTTCAATACCATTTTCTCGTTGATTCAGTACCGTAGGTTGTACAGACATGGGGCCCATAAAGTCATCGCTATAAGCAATTTCACCGAATTTCTCCCCGTACAGACCGATGCCTAACTGGTCATTTAAGAAATTGACTAAAGCGCCGCTTGCATTGTTAGGCCAACGAATAAATGATATTAGATCTGCTAGATGCGTAATAGCGTTAACGCCATTTTCAGGTTTAGATGAATGGGCTGATTTCCCCAAGGCTTTAATAGTTAACGCTTTATCCTGCCACTGATAGTCATAGCTAATACCTGTGTGTAACTTAGCAGCTCGTTTTAAGTTAGCTAATAAGCTTGGGCTTGCATTTTCTATTGTCGCTTGGGCATCTTCAGGGATTTGGCTACCAAAAAATCCACCGCTAAATTCGCTTAAATATATTTTTTTCGCTGCAATTTCTTTTTTAGGAAAGGTCATGCTAATAGTGCCATAGCCTTTCTCTGCGGTAACAACTGGATACTCTGAATCAAGAGTAATATTTACCTGAGGCAATGAGTACTCTTTGATGTACTTACGCAGCGGTTTCCAATCAGATTCTTCGGCCATATAAACATATAATTCGATACGTTTATTTAGTTTTATATCCAAATCTTTGATTGATTTCATTGCATAAAGGGCATTTACTATTGGACCTTTATCATCTTCAGTACCTCTGCCGATAAGTCTCCCCGGCTCAGATGTTAAATCTAGCTCAAAGGGAGATTTTGCCCACTTAGCGGGAGTGGCTGGTTGAATATCACCATGGGTGATCATGCCAACACGTTGCTCGTTATTGCCTAAGCCGATAATAACAATGTAACCATGGTCTGTGTAGTCTAAACCCAATTGTTTAGCTTGTGCTGCTAACTCTTGCTTAAAAGCTTGGTGAATAGGGTTGTCTGTTGATGGTAAACCTTCAACGGCAACGGTATTGAATTTTACTAATTGCTCAAGACTATTCAGCATCTGTTCTTGATAGGTTAGTTCGGCGTACTGAGCAGCTTTTTCTGCAACAGCACTAACGTTAGCTTGAAGCATCAGTGGTAGTAATAAAGCGCAGGATGTTAAACAAAGTAATAAGTTTCTAAGCACGTGAGGCTCCAAGTAGTTGCAACAATCTTGCTTTGTACATTACCACAAGGCAATATTTTTGGTTTAAGCTACCTATCCAAGCAGTTTTAAACTGCCGGAACAAGTATTTGTTAAGCATTTTAGGTTAAAAAAGTTACTTCTGATATATTGCTAAAGATAATCCTAGCTTATTTGATATGTTGCTCAAAAGTGAGGCAATAAAACTAGGTGTACAAGTTTCACAAACTCTATTGTTTAGATTTTCTTTTTTGTTAACTACGTTTTGGCCTTGATTTGTCTGTTGTATAGCGTTCATTGATTTATCCTCCATAAGTTGATAGATACATTTTGCATTGAATGATAAAGTTAAACCAACAATTAAAATTAACATTAACTATAAGTTAAGCTTATATATGTTTTGTTGGGCATACTAATTGCGATGAGGTGATTAATGGATAAAAGACTAAAGTATTTAAACAATTTACGTAGCTTTGAAAGTGCCGCACGCCATCAAAGTTACAGCAAGGCGGCAGGAGAGTTATTTGTAACTCAAGCTGCGGTTAGTCAACAAATGAGGCAGCTGGAAACCTCGTTAGGTACTCGGTTGTTTGCACGAAGCGGCAGGCAGATGCAATTAACTCATAGTGGTGAAAAGCTATATCAGGCAACTCATCAGGCATTTGACACATTATTAAAAGGCTTTAATAGTATTCAAACCGAAGAGGTTGAAGGCAGTTTAACTATTACCTCAACTCAGGCTTTTACTTCGCTTTGGCTAATGCCTAGGTTGTATCGTTTTTCGGTAAAGCATCCTGAAATTAAGATTAGAGTTTTATCTTCAAATTGCATTGAAGATCTGCGTCAAGGGCATATCGATCTTGCCATCCGTTTTAGAACAACAATAGATACGGAAATTAGTGATGAAATGGTCTACGAATTTGTCGGTGATGATCATGTTTACCCTGCCTGTTCACCCCAATTAGCCAAGGAAATGAACTTTAAAGAGCCACAAGACATTTTAAAATGTTGGTTGGTGAGCTTAGAGAATCAAGGCCCTATTGACTGGCCAACTTGGTTTAAGCAGGTGGGTATTGAGAACTATCAAAAACATATTAAATGGACTCAAGTTAGCAGTGGCGATATGGCCTTGAGTGCAGTATTAAGCGGTCATGGCTTTACCTTGGCGTCACAAGCCCTGTTTTCTCAGTATGTAGATACTGGTCAGCTAGTCATTCCATTTGATATTAAGCATCCAGTATCGTTTAAACGATATTATGTCTATGATCCTAATTCGGCGAAAAAAGCACGGCTTGATATTTTCCTTGCTTGGTTAAAAGAAGAAACAGTGATGTAATTGATTTAAGTTCTGTAGAGTGGTCTTAAATTAATACTTCAGAAAGTGATGGCACGCTTTTTTGAATCGGTTTTTAGTTGTAAATAGTTCCAATGTTGTCTATTTGTGTGAGGTAGATTCTTAAATCTAGCTCTATTTGGTGATAGTTCGGTAACATATGCTGGCATAGCTTATAAAATGCTTTATTGTGTTCTTTTTCTTTCAAGTGTGCCAATTCGTGAACAACAATCATTTCTAAAAATTCTTCTGGTGCTGATTTAAACACCGTTGCGATACGAATTTCATTTTTACTTTTTAATTTACCACCTTGTACTCTTGAAACATAACTGTGTAACCCGAGAGCATTATTGATCACGTGTATTTTATCATCGAACTGAACCTTGCTTAGTGGTGATGACTTCTTTAAGTAGCGGTTTTTAAACTCCATTGTGAAAGCTCTTAAGGATTTATCATTTACTATCTTGTGAGCTTGTGGATATTTTGAAAGTAAATACTTGCTTAAGGTTTTTTCATCAAGCATAGATTTAACCTGATTTTGTATTTCTGATGAATAAGAAGAAATGTATTTTAGTACAGTCAATTTTAATAGCTCGTTAAGGTTATTTACTAGTTAATTGTAATAATAAATTCTCTAAAATGCACCGTTCTTTTGTACTGCTATGTTTTAGTTATTAGCATTCAGATATTATTTTTGGAGTGCTAAAACAATTTCACTAAAATGTTACGGAATACTACAAAGATGATTAAATTTTAATTGATGAGGTAAATGACTTTAGTACTGTATGGAATTCTTATATGAAAGTATCTGAAGTTGAAGGTAAATATATTTTTGTGGTAGGTAACAAATGCTAAGTGACGAAAGACATACTTAATGACTATGATTAAGTATATCTTTTGTAAGTTAAACAGTTATTTTTAGCGCATACCCACTTTGTACAAAAGTGAGTAGAAGGTTAACCGTTAACTGCATCTTTCAATGCTTTACCCGCTTTAAACGCAGGAACTTTTGCCGCTGCAATTTGTATTTCTGCACCTGTTTGAGGATTGCGACCAGTACGAGCAGCACGGTCATTTACTTTGTAAGTGCCAAAACCTACTAATGCAACATCACCACCGCTAGCTAATTCAGCTGTTACAGAGCTAATTAAACTATCTAATGCACGACCAGCCGAAGCTTTTGAAATGTCTGCGCCTTCAGCAATTTTTGCTACTAATTCACTTTTATTCATTATTTTTATTCCTTGATTATTATTGTCATTAACATACTAAGAAATAACAGGGAATTGAGCAACAAAAATATCGTTTTCAGTGCAAAAGAAGGGATTAAAATTAATTTTTAAAAGTACCTACAGATCTATTCAGTTTTAATTATCCATTTCAAACAGATATTAGAACTAAAGTCGGATTCATTCTGCTCCCAAATCATCTATAATTGATGTACTTATCACTAATAAGTTAAAACAAGGTGAAAATGCTTAATTTAGATAATACTAAAATGACTTCAGTCGTTTCTAGTTTTCAAATCCCCGTAAAACCTCAAATTTTGGCTGAGATGCAATCACTTCTAGACCAAGAGGAACCGGATATCGATAGTATTGCGGATCTAATATCAAATGATGTTGGTCTTTCTTCGGCTATTCTGAAAATTATTAATTCACCTTTTTACGGTATGAATAGAAAAATATCAGAAATTAAACAAGCCGTTATGATACTAGGATTAAAAACAATAAATGGCTTGGTAACTGCGTTATTACTGAAATCATCATTTCAAGGTAGTGCTTGTATTTCTTTAGAGCGCTTTTGGGATGACTCCCTTGATGTTGCCAATGCCATGGCATTTATTGGTAATAAAGTAAAAACTAAAATACCGGTAGATATGCTATACACTGTTGGTTTATTTCAAAATTGCGGTATCCCTTTGCTAGCAATAAAATTTGATGATTATAAAGAAGTACTAATTGAGTCAAACAGTTCGGGAAATAATTCAATTGAACTTGAAGAAAAAAAATATCAAACGAATCATGCCGTTTTAGGTTATTACGTCGCATCTTCTTGGCATTTACCGAAAGAGATATGTGCAATGATTTTGCAGCATCATGAATTAGATTATCTCTCGAATATTTCAGGTAATAAAGAACAGGTGATTTTCGCAACATTAAAAGCAGCCGAAGATTTAGTAGAAAGAGTGAAACGTCACAATGTTTCTCCTGATTGGGAGGAGATAAAAGAAGCAGCGCTGGATGTTTTAGGGATAACTTCTATTGATTACGAAGATTTAGAAGATGATTTAGCCGAGTTTTATTAAATTGCAAGCCAAGTGTGTATATAAAAGAAGCAATAAATAGTTTGAACTTAAATGTAAGATAAATAACACAAGATATTAAAGTCAAAATTGTGACCGTTTTCACTGCTCATTATGATGTTATGCTTTTTTATATCTATAGTTACTAGTTTAATCATTAAGGAAAATTATGGATGAATTTTTAAAAGCAGCAATCGATGAAGCAAAGGCAGGAATGGATAGCGGTGGTATCCCTATTGGTTCTGTACTCGTTATTGATGATAAAATTGTTGGGCGAGGACATAACCAACGAATACAAAAAGGCAGCTCTGTATTACATGCTGAAATGGATTGTTTAGAAAACTCAGGAAGACTTAAAGCATCTGATTATAGTCGAGCAACGTTATACACAACATTATCTCCATGTGATATGTGTAGTGGTGCAATACTCCTTTATGGTGTTCCAAAGGTAGTCATTGGTGAAAACCAAACATTTTGTGGGCCTGAAGAATACCTTCAGTCACGAGGAGTTGAGTTGGTTATACTTAATGACAGTGAATGTTGTCAAATCATGGAATCGTTTATCCAAAAAAATCCCATATTATGGAATGAAGATATTGGTGAATAAACACAACAAAAAAGTGCACGATCAATAATTCTTGGCTAGATTTAGATAAAACGCCATTAAAGACAAACTTTAATCACCATCAGCTCAAAAGTCAGAACGACAAGTGAATCAGGAGCGTTATGCTAAAAAAATTAATTGCAGCACATATTTTTATATTACTGTGTGTTAGTAGCCTCTCAGCCGCTGAAAAAGTGAATGTGGGTGGTTATATTTTTCCTCCATTTGTTGAAAAGGATAATAAAGGCAACATCTCAGGGATTACAATTGATTTAATTGATTCGATGAATAAAATTCAGGATGAATACCACTTTAATTTTGTATTAACAAGTTCACGAAGAAGGTATGTTTCCTTTGAAGAGGGGGAATTTGATATTTTGTTTTTCGAAAGCATATTGTGGGGTTGGCAAGAGACTAATATTGAAGCAACAAAAGTATTTTTGAAAGGAGGTGAAGTTTTTGTTGCATTAAAGTCGAAAGCAAAAAATCAAAATTATTTCAACAGCTTAGATGAAAAATCAATAGCTGGCATGTTGGGTTATCACTACCGTTTTGCTGATTTTAATGCTGATCCGAAGTTTCTAAGATCAAAGTTTAATATTAACCTATCAACAGATGCAAAGATGAATATCCAGTTGGTTTTATTGGGGCGAACGGATATTGCCATAGTCACAAAATCCTACTTAGATAGATTCCTTCTTGCTAACCCTTTGGCAAAGTCAGAATTGTTGATCTCAACAGATATGAATCAAGAGTATAACCACACGATATTAATAAAGAAAAACTCCAGCCCTGATGTTGCTAAGATGAATAGACTCTTGGACAAGTTAATACAAACTGGGGAATATGATAAATTATTACGAAAACATGGAATAGAAAGATGGACATTCGACTAATAAATATTTGTGTATTATCTTTAATGTATAAGGTTTTAAAGTTGAATTAGCAACTGTTGATCCTATTTTCTGCTAATTTCATCAAACTAGTGATTGAAGCAGGGTAAACGATGAATAAAAAGAAAAGGAATCTTCATTTATGTCATTAATCGAATGGAATGATAAAAAATTCAGTGTTGGAGTTGATATTATTGACAGCCAGCATAAAACTTTAATTGGCTACATAAATGAATTAGCTGAAATTATTGAAAATAATAACTCAATGGAAGACATTAGATTAATCTTTGTTAAATTAGTTGAGTACACTAAATATCACTTCGATACAGAAGAGGCTTACTTTGCATCTTTAAATAATAGTGACCTGCATTTACATCAATTGCAGCATAAGCACTTTATAGAGCAACTTAACACACTTATAAAACAGCCTCCCCGTGATATAACTTCTGATGTTCTTGATTTTCTTCTAGACTGGCTTGTTATTCACATACAATGTGAAGATAGAAAGTTTATTCAAGATAATCAATGATAGTCGACAAAATAGCATAGCTACATTTTTTAGCAAATCATTACTTAGCAAACGAGTACTTAGCCTGTTTTAGGGCGTTTTCAGTAAATGATACAATCTAAGTTGTTGTTTTAATAATAGTTTGGTGTAACTACTCAACTTGGCTAAAAATCATATTGGTATAGTCAACCATGCCAATCATTTCTTTGTTTTCAATAACAGGTGCAAGGTGAATACTAAAGCGTTCAAATAATCGAGCGCAGTACCTTACATCCATTTCAGGCAATACACTCATCAATGGTTTTGCCATTATTTCATATAAGTTAACACGATCAGGCGAACGATCTTTTGCCAGAACCTGCTTGGCGATATCTGCAAGCATCACTAACCCGTATTCATCTTGATCATTACGCTTGTTGATAATTAGCGCGCTAACGTTATGCTCTTTGGCCAATTTAATACCCTCAGCAACTGTCATCATACCATCGGCAAACTGATAATTATTGGTGGTCATTACATCTTTAACTTGTACAAATTTATGGTTCATAGCTCTTCCTCAATTTTACCTTTTAAGCGCTCTACCTGATGAGCTACCCCTACAGCATCTTCGACATTTAATTGAATTGCAATACCTTTCCCTGGGTCTTCATCAAAACCAGCAATATTACTAATCCGTTCAAGTATTTTTCTTGATAAATGCTCTTCAACAACAAAAAGTAATACATCTCTTTGTGTTTCTAGTTGCATGCCAAAAAAAGTGCGTTGGCGTTTAACACCTTCGCCTCTGGCATTATTTATTATGGTTGCGCCTGTAGCGCCAGCCATTCTTGCACCCTTCATAACGTCGTCTGTTACCGCGTCGTCAACAAAGGCAACAATTAATTTAAATTGCATGTGATCACCTGTTTAATTTATCTTTAGAAGACTCTTTCAAAGAGCCTTGTTGTTTCTGTTTTAAATTTCGTTTATCTATTTTAATTCTGTTTCTTTTTTCTGCTTTTTGTTCTGCACTGTGTGCTTTGGCTTCTGTTAGTTGTGCATAAGCCATTACAGCAATTATTGGAAATAAACTAGCGAAAGCGATTAAACCAAAGCCATCAATCAGTGGGCTACGCCCTGGAATTGTACTAGCTAAACCTAAACCTAAGGCAGCAACTAAAGGTACGGTTACAGTTGATGTAGTTACGCCACCAGAATCATAGGCTAAGGGCACAATTAACTTTGGACAATAAAAAGTTTGAATTACCACAACAACGTAACCGGCAATAATATAATAATGAATAGGGTGACCAACGACGATGCGGTAACTCCCTAAGGCAATACCTAGAGCAACCCCAATGGCGACTGAAATTCGAAGACTATTCGCATTAATAGCACCACCAGAAACCTCTTCTGCTTTAATGGCTACGGCAATAAGAGAAGGCTCTGCGATTGTTGTACTAAAACCGATTGCGGCGGCAAAAATATAAACCCATTTATAATCTGACCAATGAATATTTGTTAAAACTTGCTCGCCAGCCTGAATAAACTCCGGTGCAGTTAATTGTTCTGCCATCATTTTTCCGAGCGGAAACAAGGCTTTTTCCAAACCAAGCAAAAAGAGTGCTAAACCAATGAGTACATAAACAAAGCCGAAGCCAACTTGCTTGATATGAGGAATAGGCTTACGAATAACTAAAAGTTGAAAGCCTAAGATTATTGACAAAATAGGTAACACGTCAACAACGGTTTCTTGCAAGGTGACTAAAAACTCTAAGAATAAGTCCATTAACTGATCACCATGCCGTAAATCATCACAAAAATCATCGGTGTTAATGAAGCAAATGCAATTAAACCAAAACCGTCAATCATTGGGTTTCTGCCTTTTATCGCGGAGGCTAATCCAACACCTAATGCTGTCACTAACGGAACTGTAATCGTTGATGTAGTAACACCGCCAGAGTCATATGCAATGCCAATAATCCAACTAGGAGCAATTATAGTCATCAGCACCACAAGAACATATCCGCCCAGAATTAAATATTGTATGGGCCAACCACGAATTATGCGTAATACACCAATAACAATGGCAAGGCCAACAGCAAAGGCAACGGTAAAACGTAATCCGTCGGCATATGAAAGTTGTGACTCTATTGTGTCGCTAATGATGCCCCCTGATGCGGCAACAATTGCTGCCTCTTCAGCTACGGCTATCAACGAAGGCTCTGCCACGGTAGTGCCAAACCCTAAACAAAATGCAAAAGTTAATAACCAGCTAATACTTCCTTTTTTAGCAAACGCCTGCGCCATTGATTCACCAATGGGGAATAAGCCCATTTCTAAACCGTAAATAAAAAAAGTCAAACCAAGAACGACTAACGCGAGGCCAATTAAAATATCCCCTATATTAGGCATGGGTTGTTGCAGTACGGCAAATTGGAAAAATGCAATAACGAGAATAATTGGTAGTAAGTCTTTGCAACTACCTAAAAGTGCTTTTAGAAAAACTAAAAATTGATGATTCATAAAAATATCGTAAGAGAGATTACATAACATTATAAAAACAATTAAAACAATTACTTTGATTCAACACAAAGTAATCGTTTATATAAAAACAAGATTAGTTGCGAGTTTTCATATTGGCAAGCCAATTATTGCACATGCTAAGACCAGAGAAATTTCAAAGTTTACTTCTGATTCATTTTACCTCTTTACAATAGCTTAAAAACTCACTGTCCTGGTTAAATAGCATAAGATGATTTTTTACAGTGTCTTTGTTACTCAAACAAGCATATTTTGTTTTTATCTAAATCTCTTATGTATGCAGAAAATCTTCCCGAACGTATCTTTGGAGTTCCCTCATCAACTCCGCCAATAGCCAAAGCTTTTTTGTATAAACGCTCTACCTCAGATGAAGAACCTAGATTAAGCCCAATCATTGTACCGTTGCCAACAGTTGCCTCCTTACCATCAAAGGGTTCAGCTAATGCAAACATAAAACCATCTCCGCCCCATAAAGTCATTCGCCCTTCTGAATGCATCTTATTAACTTCACTTCCCTCAAATAATTGATCATAGAACTGAATCGCTAATTGCATATTATTTGTACCAAAAACAAAATAATTCATTTTCATAATTTTTTCCGTATGTTTACTGTATTTAGATCTACCTGTGGCGGTTTATCGAATTACAATGAGTAAAGCTAGAGTTTTTATCAAGCTTTAAATAGTGTTGTTATAAATAACAGGCATTTGGTTTTTCCATTTATTCCACGTGTGGTTGTTCATAACCAATTGTGACATGAAGTGTGCTACGTTGATCCGGCTAGTTTTACCTGCATCAAAAATAGCACTTCGAATGGGAGATGCATAAGCATCATATTCAGTGACATATTTTTCGTTTATTAAACTATCGGGCCGAACCGCTACCCATTCGACCATCGTTTGATTATTACTATAACGGGATTGTAAATATTCAGCCGCTTCTTCGTTGTCAGCATGTGGTGGCAATAATAACCGGATCAAACCAACGACAAGTGTTTGTGAAGTTGAAACTTTTTCGCCCGCCTGAGTATTCTGATTACCCGTGGTATTCATTAAGATAAATTTAACAGGGGTGTTTGGCATCGTTGCTTCAATTGCTTTACATAAACGCATAACCGAATTCTTAACTAAACGACGAGGATGGCCAAACATTCCATTAAAGGTTAAGTTATGGCCGAGGCATGAAATGACTGCGTTACAGTCTTGAACATGCGCTTTTAATTCGGCATCGGTCATCTCCAACAAGTTGGATTCAGTGATTATTAGCTGATTATTATTTATCATTGCATCAGGAAGATAATCAACTGATCGAATGATGATTTTTACCATTTCCCCTTGGTCAAGTAATTGTTCAACCAATAAACGGCCGGTTGCACCACTTGCACCAACAACAAGAGTTGTCATAACTTGTTCTCCAATTATCAATTCAATGGTTGTTATAGTACTTTCTAATTAACAAATGAGTCTGAAATAAGTAAATATTTAGGCTTGTTTATTTTGTTCAAAGATCTGGTTAAACGATTGATTACGTTCTTTTTGAAGTAATTCAACACAAACATTACCCGTCATTTCTATTATTTGCTCATTTAGTATTTCAAAATGAATGTCAGGTTTCAAATAATTTTTAGCATTAGGTAATGTGCTAGTAGGGGAGTAGGTAACGTTCGCTTGATTCTATACTGTTTTTGATAATCGGTAGACTTCTTTAGGTTGTATAAATGTGTAACCGATATCTTGGCAAGCGTTTGGTATTCTTTTTGTTCGAACTCATTGGAAACACGTAACTACTTCAGATTCATTTTACTATGGATAAGGCCACATATTCCATAACCGTATCAATTCTGTTAATATAACTAAAACCCTTGTGTATCAGTGTCTTCGGGTTGTTTTTTTACCTTTAATTAGAGAATATAAGAAAGTACAATATGTTTATTTATTTGAAAAGTTAGCATTTATGAGTCGAAGAGGTTAATTTGTGTTAATAGATTTTTTTTGTAAAGTACGTGATTACAAAGTTCCTTGTACTTTGCGTGAGCTGCTTGATTTACTTCGTGCGTTAGAGCAAGGCGTTGTATTTGCCAATATTGATGATTTTTATAGCTTAAGCCGCACTGTTTTAGTTAAAGATGAGGCTCATTTTGATAAATTTGATCGTGCTTTTGCCGATTATTTTAAAGGCGTGGTAAGTCTGGAGTTGGATTTATCTGAAATACCAGAAGATTGGCTAAAAAAGCACTTTGAGAAGCAATTGAGTGCAGAAGAAAAAGAAAAAATAGAAGCTTTAGGTGGTTTAGATAAGTTAATGGAAACGCTTGCTGAGCGACTAAAAGAGCAAGAAAAGCGACATCAAGGCGGTAATAAGTGGATAGGTACTGGGGGAACATCTCCTTTTGGTGCTTATGGTTATAATCCCGAAGGTGTACGTATCGGTCAGGATGACTCTAGACACCGTAAGGCGTCAAAAGTTTGGGATAAACGTCAGTTTAAAAATTTAGATGCCAATGTTGAAATAGGTACGCGCAATATGAAAGTTGCTTTGCGCAAGTTACGTCAATTTGCTCGTACAGGCAGTAGTGAAGAGCTCGCCCTAGATGACACTATTGCTGCAACAGCACGTAATGCTGGTTATCTTGATATTAAAATGAAGCCTGAGCGCCATAATGCTATTAAAGTGTTAATGTTTTTCGATATTGGCGGTTCTATGGATGACCATATTAAAGTATGTGAACAACTGTTTTCTGCAATCCATGGTGAATTCAAACATTTAGAGTTTTTTTACTTTCATAACTGCATTTATGAAAGTGTCTGGCGCGATAATAATCGTCGTCATAATGAAAAAATAGATTTGACTCAAGTTCTCCATACTTATAGTCGCGATTATAAAGTTATTTTTGTGGGAGATGCGACCATGGGGCCATATGAAATTACTTACCCTGGTGGCAGTGTTGAGCACTGGAATGAAGAAGCGGGTAGTGTGTGGATGAAACGATTAACCGATCATTTTGATAAAGTAGTTTGGTTAAATCCTCAAGCTGAACCGCAGTGGCCTTATTATGCTTCAATACAAATAATGCAACAGCTTGTTGAACATAAAATGTACCCGTTAACACTTGCTGGTTTAGGACAAGGAATAAAAGCGCTTATATAGACGTTAGTTTAGAACCTTGATTAATGTTTTCTAGGGAAGTTAAGTAATGACTACATTGTTGAACAATAATAAAGATACAGCCAATACCGATGTCCCCGCATTATCGGAAGAAGAAACTAAACTGTATTTAACACCATTTGCCTTTAAAATGGACAAATCATTATTTGGTTTACCTCTTGCTTCTCCTACAAAGCGTGGAATTGCTTTGCTGATTGATATGGCTTTAATTGCAATGCTGAGCGATGTTTCTGGTGTTGCTTTAGCGCTTGCCATCGCAATAACGCTTTATTATTTGGGAAACAAAAAAAGAGCAAAAGCTCGTGGCAAACAAAAAGGGCATAAGCGTCGCGCAATTATGCGCTTCATTGCTGCTTTTATGGTATTTATTATTTTACTTGATACTTTACCTCCTTTATTAAAATACATGAGTGGTGAGCAAAATGAACCTCAAGTTTCTGTTGAAGATAACCCCCTTTCTTTAGCTCAATCTTTAACGTTAGCTGGCATTGCATTATCTACAATGCAGACTATTGGCGATAGTGATTGCCAAACGGTGAATTGTTGGCAAATTCAGTTAGATTCGGCTGCAACTAATATGGCTGGTATTGTTTATGAAGGTGATATTGAAATAACTGAATCCCAACTTGTTGATATATTTTCAGATATAGGTGAGGACATTGAACTGCCTACCAATGAACAAGATCGACTAATTTCCTCTATGCATGATAGTTACAATAAAGAGTTTTTGAACCTAGTGACTGAGGGGAAAAGAGATTCAAGTAATAAATCAATAGCTGAACCTTCAGAGTTAGAGCAAGACGAAAGAATCCTTACTGATCAAAAGAAAGAGTCTGTCTTTGTTTTGGGTGAAAATGGGAAATTGACTGATGTTGATCAATTGAAACAAAAAGAAACAAATGACAAACCTGTTTACTCTATTATTGAATGGGTAAAAGGAATTATTGAAGATCTAGGCTTAGGTTTTGGTTGGGCGACATTTTATTTTACCGCTTTTATTGCTTTAGGAAAAGGACAAACTCTAGGTAAAAAACTACTAGGAATCAAAGTGTTGCAGCTAGATGGTACGCCGCTATCACTTTGGGACAGTTTTGAGCGTTACGGTGGTTATGGGGCAGGGCTAGCAACAGGCTTATTAGGTTTTATTCAAATCTATTGGGATCCTAATAAACAAGCCATTCACGATCGAATATCAGCGACTGTGGTGATTGACCTAAGAAAATCGCGCTTTAGTAATAGCATAATGGAATCAAACACTAACGAAAAATGATCAGTAGCCAAAGATAGTCAATACTTTATCCTACAATTTTCATATAGAAGTTAACTTATATAAGATGAACTTTGTTCGCACTGAATGTGAGTGGCTGAAAATAATCCTATGGAGTAAAGGCGTAACTAATCTTTGTAAAAAAGGTTCTGTCGCTTCGTTCTAAATTAGTTAAACCGTTGTCTTGATAACTCATATCAGAATACCCTAAGAAAAATACTGTTTGAGGGTTAATTTTATAGGCGTAGATAAGCTGGCTTGATAAATCTTTAATTTGCTCAGCGCCTGCGTAGTCAATATCATTATAAACTAGGCTTAGTTTTAGATAGCTTCGTACATCAAATTGGTAAGATAAACGTAGTTCAGAGATCTTCTCAACATAAATGTTATTATTAATATCGTCATTTTGTTCATCTAATTTACTATACGTTTGATAAAAATCGAACTCTAAATGGTCAGTAATAAAAACAGAAATATTGCCTGTAACTTGTATTAAATCGCCTAATTGATCACCGGTGTAATCAATTTTATCACCAACAGTTAAATCAAGTGATACATAGGTACGATTATTTAAATATGCACTCGTATATAACCTTATTTGATCTTCGTTAAAAGATGAGGTGTTTCCATCAATATCTGATATGTTTTCGTCGTAACGAAGTCCCACTCTTTCACCATGAACTAAATCTAATTCAAGTAGTGATTGCAAAGGGCCATCAATAGAAAAACTAGCAACTAACTCGCGCTCTATCAGTTCATCGTTAATATTATGTACTATTTGCCATTTTCCTGAAACGCCAGCTTCTTGCCAAAGGCTGTCTTGTTCAGAATAAAAAGACCTTTTGACAAAAACTTGATCTGTTTTTATATCGGCTTTAGGCATAAAACCTAAATCGGCGCGAAAATCTGCCCCGATGGTTTGGTGATCTAAGTCGAGTAACCAATATTCAGAATTATGATTAAAATTTAGTTTAAAGGCATGATCACTGAAGCTGTCATCGCTATTGTTGCCATCATCAGCTGTAAAAATTTTGCTCAATTCACTTGATATTATTTCATCGGAATATAAAGTATCTGAATTCAATATCTGTGCTTTTATTGTATTGGATTCAGATAAACGATAACGTGCATCTACACCTACAACATAGTTATGATAATCATCTGCGGAGCGTAATGTTGCTATAGTGCCTAGAGTTAAATCTTCATCGTAATCGTAGCGATAGCGTAAAGCACCAGAATTACTTTCTTTGTCTAATATCGCTATTTTTGAGCTTAAATTTCCTGGCAGCAATATATTGGTTTCAGTGTCTTTGGTGTTGAACACACCGTAGCTGTGTTTATCGATACGACCAGTAAGTTTGACACCGTAATCAGGATCAGCAATATTTCGTGTATAAACTAAGTTAAAATCACTACTGAAGTAGTCACTGTTATCTAAGAAAAAAGCACGCTTTTCTTCATAAAATAATGAGAAGTTGGTATTTACATTGAGTTGGCCACTATCACTTTCAACGGTTGAAAAATCAGGGTTTATTGTTGCATTCAATAAGTTGTTTGCATTAATACCCCATCGTAAATCAAGACCTGCTTCAACATCATCTTCGGTAGTCCAGTCACTAGCTACATCGTCATCAGGAGCGTAAATATCACGATATTCATTTCTAGTTGCTGTTAATGTTGGTGTTAACCTTAAGTTTTTTCCTATTTCAGCCTTTTCAAAACCTATTGCTTCAGGGTATTGGCACAGCCAGCATGGGTTATCTCTATTTATAGGTACATGAGATATACGTAAGTTTGTATCTCTTGGGTAGGTTCTTACCAGCTCTATAGCCCACTTTTTCTCTTGGCCATCACTTTTAAAGTTTAAAATATTATAGGGAATGGCAATTTCTACTTGGTAACCTTGCTCTGTTTTTTTACCAAAAGCATACCAAAGTCCATCCCATGAAGTGTTTGCTTCACCTGTTATCTCATTGAAAGTAGCATCATTTTGAACACCGTAGGGATTAACAAAAAACTCATAATTTAAGCGACGATTGTTGTGAGTATCAAGTTTAATACCAACTAAATCATGGTACCAAGCACTGTCACGATCAGTTAAGAAGCCTTGAATTTTATTGGGTTGTGGATCTAATGCAACAAATGACACATAAAGAAATTCACCATTTTCGATGAGTTTAGCTGTGGTTTTTACTGGGCTAGGTAGGTTATCCCAAGGATTATTAACAATATTCAGGTCAACTAATAAAGCATGTGACCATAAATCTTCGTCTAGCTCACCATCAAGCGTGATTTCACCTTCAGTATATGGAATTTTTAAAGGTTGTAGTTCATCTGTTTTAGTTGGTGTGGCTGCATTGATTGCTTGAGCGGCTGAGACCGATGATATCAGTAGAAAAGCAACAAAAAGCACAAATAAGTTGTTATAACTTAGCTTTTGCATACATCATCCGTAAATTTATGATTATTATTATAGTTATGCACTTTTAAATTATTGTGTTGCATTTCAAATGTTATTTGTTAAAGAATAACTAGTACAAATTTCGAGATTAATTGTGACAAATTTCAACCATTAACACAATATTTACTTTGAATCTTGAGTATATAAAAATCCTATATTGTGAAACTGAAAACTTTTTACTTCATCCAAGCATAGCTAAACTTCATGAAGGCACTTCGAGTATCTTGGGTTAAGTTACTAAAGCTATCTTCACTTTTGTGATAGTCAGAGTAGCCAAGATAAAATACGGTTTGCGGGTTTATTTTATAAGCATACAGTAACTCAGTTGCAAAGCCTTTGGTGACACTGTCAATATCTTCAGCATCACTATATAAATAATTATCAGGGTTTCTATGAGTATTGTTGTAAATAACACTGAATCTTACAAAGCTTAGTACGCTAAATTGGTAAGTCGTTCGTAAGTCAGTGAGGCGAGCGATAAATACTTGGTCACTATCAGAATCGGGGTTATCAGCATCGAGTTTTTTGAATGTATGTTTAAGTCTAACTTCAAGGTGTTTGTTTATGTTCCAATTAATTGTTGGTACAAATTTTTGACCCTTACCAAGGCGATTATTGCTGTAATCAATTTCATCGCCATAAGAAATACTTGTTTTTAATTGCAAACCAAGTACTGGATTTATTTCTGCAAATAGCCCAATATTATTTTCTTTAAACAAAGTCGTATTGCCATCAATATCAAGAGAGCTTTTATCTAGTCTGCTACCTACTTTATCTCTAGTAGAATAAGAAAGTCGAACGTATGAATCATAGCTAGCATTTAAGTGGGCGCTAATATCGAACTCTTCTTCGATTAATTCACCATTATCGTTATGGTTTATATCCCAATCTGAATAAATTTTAAATTCTGTCCACCATTGATTTTGTTCTGCGTACCATTTGTGACTTCCTCCAATACCTGCTCGATTAAAGTCAACACGAGGAATAAAACCTAAATCACCACGAAACCCTTGGTTTTGTTTTTCATATCGGGCAAAGTAATGCCATGCGCTGTCTGTATGATAATAAGCCGCTTTGAAAGCATTACCATTAAAAGGCTCTGAATTTATTGTTCTTAATAATGGTTCACTGTAATCACAATGACTTAAATCACAATCTTCGTTTTCTTCTGGTGAGTTACAATCATTGATATCGTCACTGTCACAAAATTGTTCAAATAAATCATCTGGGTATTGGGTCTTAGAATAGAGCGCTTGAAACTTAAATACATCTTCTGTCGAAAGTCTAACTCTCGCATCAAAACCATGAACTGAGTTTTCATAATCATCACTTGTTCTTAGCGTACTTAGCCAACCGAAGGTAATATCGTCATTAAAATTGTTACGATAACGTAATGCTGCAGCTTTAGATTCCGCTTCTATAGTCGCGATAGTTGAAGCTCTATTACCGGGAATTAATATATTAGTATCAGCATCATCGGTTAGAAACAAACCAAATGAATGTTGCTTATGTCGACCTGTTAATTTTGCACCATAATTAGGTGCATTAATGTTGCGGGTATATACAAGGTTGTAGTTTGAATCGAAGTAGTCTTGGTTATCTAAGAAAAAAGGTCTTTTTTCATCATAAAACAAAGCAAAATTGTTATTGATATTTAAACGGGCACCATCGGTTTCAACCGTAGAAAAATCAGGATTGATAGTCGCATTTAGTAGTAAATCAGGCGTAATACCCCAACGAATATCTAAGCTAGGCTCAATGCTTGTTTCATTTTTCCAACCAGTATCATCAAGATCTTCTTCATCTTTTTCTTGAACAGTCGAGGCTACAAGGGCAGGAGTTATCATTAAATTGTCTCCTTGTTTTGCTCCCTCAAAACCTGTTGCTGTTGCTAATTGGCACAATTCGCAGCTATTACCGCGATCAAGAGGAATATTTGATAACCGTAAAAATTGTGATCTGGGATAGTAGCGAACTAACTCAATTCCCCAATCCTGAACTTTTTTATTCTCATCAAAATTTAACATTCTTAAAGGCAGTGCCATTTCAACAATGTAGCCTTGTTCAGTTAATTTTCCCGCACTTTGCCAAATACCATCCCACGAGTCGCTTTCCTTTTTTGTCACTTCGCTTTCAATGCCGTCAATTTGTGCACCTAATGGGTTAGATAAGAAACGATAAGCTGTACGTTGATCATTGTAGGTATCAAGTTTGATACCAACTAAGTCATCTCCCCAGCTCCTATCTCTGTCTTTTAAAAAAGCACGAATTTCATTTGGCTCAGGATCTTCAGCAATAAATGCAATATAAAGGATTTCACCATTTTCTATTAATAACGCCTGTGTATCGACAGGACTAGGAGTATTGTCATATGGACGTGTGACAATGTTCATCGAAATTTTCTTGGCTTGCTGCCATTGAGGATCGTCCAAATTAGCATCAATGGTAATTTCACCTTGAATACGTGGAATGTGAATATTATTGCTGTTTATTATGAGGTCTTGATCTTGTCCTATGGAAGTATAACAGTAGAAAATAGTGGTAAATAAAAGTGATTTAATTAGAAGGTTGCGCCAAAAATACATTAAACAGCCTGTAAGAAAAATGATGATAAAATATAAGTGATATACATTATCCTGTTTGAACTTAGCATTGAAGTCAAACCTTTGTCGACGAGTAGATGTTTTTTCCTGCTGAGAGGTGAATTATCTCTGATATTATCTTGCAGTCTTTTGTTAACAAGTTAATATTGCCTTGTTAACTTCACTTTTTGCTATTCCATGAGTTCATACATGCCGTTATCGATAATTGATATTTTAGCTTTATTAACCTTCTTTCTTTCTTGGTCTGGCTATACTTGGTTTGCTCGTAAAAAAGCAAAAAGTACCGACTGTATAGCACGCAGTTTACATCAGCATAGAATTCATTGGATGCATGAAACAATTACCCGAGAACTACGGGTAGGTGAGGCTGCATTATTGTCAAATTTAGAACGTAATATTGCTTTCTTTGCATCGAGTACATTATTAATATTGGCGGGTTTACTTACGCTTTTTGCTAAAATCGATACCCTAGAAAGTGTTATATCATCAATGCCTTATGCCGATCATGCTAGCCATCTAGCTATACAGCTAAAATTAAGTTTGCTTGCCTTTATTTTTGTATTATCATTTTTCCAATTTACTTGGTCTATGCGTCAATATGGTTTTGTTAATGTTATGGTAGGTGCTGCGCCAATTGATACATCAGGGCAGAATGAAAACCTGAAAGCTTATGCAAAACAAATGGCAATAGTACAAGACCAAGCAGCTCATTCTTATAACTATGGACTACGTTCATATTATTTTGCTTTAGCTGCCATGTGTTGGTTTTTCCACCCTATTTTATTTATTTTAATGAGTATATGGGTCGTTTACACTTTATATGCTCGAGAGTTTAATTCCAAAGCAGTGAAAGCTATTACGGCAGGGCAAAAGTATTTACAACTAGAGCGTGAATCTAAATTGCAAAATAGGGATGCCGGGTGAGTAAAACGCACCATAAAAAATATCAGCATTATTCAATAGAGGATTTTGATAGCTATGATTGCTTAAAACTATCAAAACGTTTTTACCTTGTTTTAATATTTATATTGCGTGGCTATATAGTTTGGCTGATGTCAGTAACAAATATGCGCGACAGAGTTGGAATTATTTCTTGGATATATCCAGAAACGTCATTGTTCTATTTAAGTTTAGTTTCAGGAGCTATTGGTTTATTTGTTGTACTCATTATAAGCCTTCGAAGACCAGAAGCCGCTGCTTGGGTACAATTTAGCTGGCAATATTGTCGAACAATTCTAACCATGGCATTATTATTTGATTTATTAACCCATGCGTTTGGCTATTTTTATTGGCAATTATTTTCAATAGAATGGATCATCATGCAAGCAATAATTAGCATTGCGTTGATTTCTTTATGTTATACAAGTGAACGCTTTAAAATAAATTTAGAAGAATTTCCACAGAAAGTACCTGAAAAGTAATATAATCAGTTAGCCAAAAATTAGAGATATCTATAGTGAATGTAAGTAATACCCCTGCTAATAGCGTAGCCAAGTCCGATATCAAGCAAGAAGAACGATTGATCATTCTTGATACGGAGACAACGGGCATTAATCCTAGAGAAGGACACCGAATTGTTGAAATTGGCTGTGTTGAAATGATCAACCGTCAATTAACAGGAAGAACATATCACGCCTATATAAAACCACTTGACCCGCGAGGACAGGTTTTACAAATGGATCAAGAAGTTATTAATGTTCATGGCTTAACTAATGACTTTTTAGATGACAAACCTATTTTCTCACAAGTTGTTGATGAATTTATTGACTTCATTCGTGGTGCAGACCTAGTTATTCATAATGCTAAATTTGATGTTGGTTTTATGGATCATGAATTTTCATTACTAAACTTTGCAGAGCGCTCTCGTAACAAAGTACCAATGACAGAAGATATTTGTACTATTACAGATACGTTAAAAACATCAAAAGATGAATTTGGCTCACCAAAAACTTTAGACTACTTAGCGCGTTTTTATAAAGTAGATAAATTAATAGACCGTACTTATCACGGCGCTTTAATTGATGCCCAGCTACTCGCTTTTGTTTACATTGAAATGACCCGTAAGCAGTCAACATTTAACCTATCTGTTGGTGATAATAGTGGTGGTGATGCAAATGCTATTAGGCGTTTGAATACTGATAGGGAAAAATTAAAGGTTATTGCCGCATCTGCCGATGAAATAGAAGCACATAAAAAAAGATTGTCGGTTGTTAAACTAAAAGGGGGAGAGCCACTTTGGAAATCACCAAGTCATTAGTCTTTTGTTTTCTTCTATTAACTAACGTTAATAACGCTTTGGCAGAAAATGAACAAGAAAACACAGGAGAAAATAAAGTAGCGGTAAATGAAGAAAAACAGTTAAAAAAAGTAAATATAGGTTTTTATGAAAGTGATAATGTTACTAATGAAATTCCCTATTTTGATAATCGATTTCGTATTGATTCAGAACTTGAAGAAGTCACTTTAATTTTTTTTAGAATTCGTGGTAGCAAGCCCATTATTTTAGTACAACCCGATGGCAAAAAATTACGTATCAGTGATTATGATCGCGAAAAAATGAAATGGCATGATGATAGTACTTTTGACATGATCAAAATGATCAAACCTATGCCAGGCCCATGGCAAGCTATCGGTGATATTTTACCTGAGAGTAAAATATTAGTCATGTCAGATGTTAAAATTGAGGTTGATCCTTTACCTGAAATTGTATTGTCTGGTGAAACCCTAAAAGTTGTTGGTAAGCTTTTTAATGGTGATGAAGATATTAAAGTAGTCGAGTTTAAAGATGTGGTTAAATTAGATGTTAACTTCTTTAGTACTAACAATTCAGCTTATGACAATTTTGGTGCAGGTGCCTTTAAGCTAACCTCGTTTAAAGATGATGGTCATGATTTGGATGAATATGCGGGAGATAATATTTATACCGGTGAATTCCTTTTAGATTTTGCAGCAGGAGAATGGCAACCTGTTTTCTCAATTAAATTGCCATTGGTAACCAGAGAACTTCGTCAAAAAGCAATCTTTTTGCATAAATCACCAATAACTATTTCTGTAGAGACTTCTGAAATAGAAGGTACTCCCCACCGTTTATTGTTAACTATTGATCCAATGTATGTGGATCCTAGCAGCTTAATTTTTCAAGGAAAGACTACTTTTCCTGATAAACAAACAAGACCATTTTCAATTATTGATGATGAAGACAGTGAAAATGCTGAAACTCGGATTGAAGAAATTCTTTATACTGAACCCGGAATTCATAGAATTAACCTAAGTGCATTTGGGAGAACAATTTCGGGTCGAGAGTTTCGCTTAGTTGTCCCTGAATTTACTTTTAATGTAAAAGGTGAGCTAAATAAGCTGTTACTAACAACCCTAGATAATAATGGTGTAGAGCAAACAATAACTGTAGATAAAGAAGAACAATTGTTAGCAGAAAAAGAGGCTAGGATTGCAGAGGAAAAGGCTTTACAACAAAAAATAGAAGAAGAAAAAAACATGCAAACCATCATAATGATTGTAGCTGGTAACGGCATTATTATTATACTAGCTTTGGCATTATTTATATTTATGCGCAAAAGAAAAGTTAAAAAATAATTGGTTTATTGAAAGATTATTCTTCCTGATAGGTTTTGTGAAATTAAAATTCTTTTCGATTGATATGGATAAGATAATTATCAATCGAAAAGCTTTTATCTTCGAAATAGTCCTTCGTCGTTTATTGTACTGCTTTATATTCTTTAATCATTTGGTCAATTAAATTATCGCAACTTGGGATATTATCAATACTACCTGCGCCATGGCCAGCTGACCATACATCTTGCCATGCTTTTGAAGAATCACTGCCTTCCGGTGTTAATTTTGAGCCAAAATTCACATCACCTGGGTTTAATAAAGCTTTCATATCGTAACCAGAGTTTTCTAAACTTTGTTTGATAAAGTTTGATGGCACACCGGTAACCGCTGGAGTATGAATAATATCGGTCGATTTAGACGCAACAATTAAATCTTTATGACCTTGAGGAGCTCTACTTTCAATCGTATTAATAAAGCGTGTACCAACATAGGCTAGATCCGCTCCCATTAATTCTGCAGCTCGTACTTGATTACCTTTATTAATGCAGCCGCCAAGCAAAATAGTTTTGTCCCAAAAAGATCGAATATCTTCTATTAATGCAAAAGGGTTGATTGTACCTGCATGGCCGCCAGCGCCACCACCTACGGCAATTAACCCATCGACACCTGCTTGTGCTGCTTTCTCGCCATGACGTTTTGTTGTTACATCATGAAATACAATACCGCCATATTGATGAACCACATCAACCACATCTTTTAATGCACCTAAAGCGGTGATAACCAAAGGCACCTTATATTTTACACATAAGGCCAAATCCGCTTTTAAACGTGGGTTTGAGTCGTGAACAATTAAATTAACCCCATATGGCGCTACTT
>Ga0209184_1000137_pt1 | contig 94364 bp, 70 predicted proteins | sample EN8Hudsemesocosm_2_FD_184627 | JGI IMG/M metagenome (GOLD analysis project Ga0209184, IMG submission 184627) | Methane-oxidizing microbial communities from mesocosms in the Hudson Canyon - EN8C Hudson Canyon (SPAdes) (version 2) | ecosystem: Environmental > Aquatic > Marine > Cold seeps | place... | reverse complement strand
AGCGATACGACCTAAAGTTTTATCTTCGGCGTCCACTAAGAACCATTCGCGTTGTACGCTTGCTGGTTTAGCTACAAAAGTTTTCATTAAAAAACCCAATATTAAATATGTTACTTAAATGACAAATCAAACTTATGTTTGTTTTGCCGGTTAATAATAGACCACGTAATTACCCCTTCGAGTATCGAGCCTAACGCCTTTAAAATCACCCATTTCAAAGAAACAAGACCATTTAAAAGACAGTTTGTAACGTACGGGAGCGCGGATTATACAGAATAATAACGAGAAGATCACGCGCATTTTTATTATTTTTTGTTGTGATAGGGATTTAAGCGCTATGAGTAATTGGTTTTTTCTTGTATTAACTGCATCAAATCTTTTTCTAAAATAGGTTTACACATATAAAAACCTTGCCCTTTGTCACAACCAAGCAACTTTAGAAGCAAGAATTGCTCATTCGATTCTATACCTTCGGCAACAGTTTTAATTGACAGAGATTTAGACAGTTTAATTATTGTTTCTAAAATAACCGTATTACTTTCTCCTTGATCTAGGTTTTTTATAAAACTTCGGTCAATTTTTAAAATATCAAAGGTAAAGTGATTAATATAACTTAATGATGAATAACCCCTGCCAAAGTCATCTAAGGCAATTTTAATATCCATAGCATGATATGTTTTAATGCTATTTTTAGTATCGTCTACATTATCAACTATCGTTTGCTCTGTTATTTCCAGACACAAGTAGTTTAAAAGTTGAGGGGATTTTTTATGATAATATTTCAGCAAGGATAATAAGGCAGGTTCAGAAAATCCTTGACCTGATATATTAATACTTAGGCAAAATTCAGCTCCTAATCTTTGAATGTTTTCACTTAAAAAAGACATCGCTTTATTGACCACGTACAAGTCTAATTCCGGTAAATATCCTGCTCGTTCTAATTCTGGTAAAAAGGTATTGGGTGCAAGTAAACCATGCTTAGCATGTTGCCACCTCACTAAGGCTTCAGCACTTGAAATGACTCCTGTCTTAAACTCTATAATGGGCTGGTAAACTAGATATAACTCTTCCTTCTCTATTGCAGCTAAAAAATCTCGTTCAAGCTTGTAGCTAGGCAATTTCACATCATTGTCTTGTTCACTGTAATAATAAACTTGACTTCGCCCGTTAAGTTTAGCTCGATACATAGCTTCATCAGCCTGAATCAAAAGCTGCTTAGTAGATACTTTTCCTTGGCTAAATAAAGTAACACCTATGCTGGTTGAGATATTAATTTGAGCATTATCAACCGTCACTTTTTGTTGAACTACCTTAATAATGTTACTTGCAACTCTTTCAACATTTGCTTGGGATGAAACATTTTCCAGTAATACTGCAAATTCATCTCCGCCTAGCCGACATAAGGTGTCAGAGCCTCTTAAACATGAATTTATCCGAGCAGCTATTTCTATTAATAGTTGATCACCAACATAATGACCATAACTATCATTTACTTGTTTAAATCGATCCAAATCTAAAAATAGTACGGCAATATAAGTCGATTGATTTCGTTTAATTTGACTAATTGCATGCTCAACCCTATCAGTGAAGAGTAACCGGTTAGGTAATTTAGTTAGCGGATCGTGTAGCGCTAAGAATAGTAATTCAGACTTAGTTTGCATTCTCTCTATCGCATTATGAATATGCTTAGCAACAAAGGTCAGCAATAATTTATCTTTTTCGTTAAAGATATAGCCGTCGGTATAACTTTGCACCACAACTATACCTCTGAGTACTTCATCACCAAAAGGTACGCCTAACCAAGCTTGGGGCAAAGATCCGATTATATGAAATTCTTTATTTTTTACTTTTTGTTCAATTTGAGCTTTATAAATAAGTAATGGTGTGTTGGTTTTTAACACATAACCAGAAATACTGGGGATTGCCGTTTCAAGAGAAATTCTCTCATTCTGTATAACTTCATCTCTTTCATCGGCGCAGTAAGGTAAAACAAAGGATTTCTTGTCATCTGATTGCAGTGCAATATAAAAATTATTGGCAAACGTTAAGCGGCTAATTGACCGATGCAATTGCTGATAAAAGTCATCTATATTATCTGTGGTAAAAATCAGCTCGGCTATTTCAAATAAACTATCTTGAACTTTACTGCTGTGTTCAAGTTTAGCTACCACCTTTTCTAACTGATTCACCATATCGAAGCGACTAATTTGAGTTGCCATCATAGAAGCAATTGCGACCACTGTATTTAATTGCTCATCATCATAAAAATTCTTTGTAGAATGCTCCGAGTCAATTACGCCGATTAACCTACTATCAACCACCATAGGTACAGTAAGCTCAGAAAGCCTTATTTCATCATCAACTATATAGTCAGACTCTAAACTTGTATCTTGAATTATTATCCCCTGTTGAGAAAGTGCAACTTTACCTACAACTCCCTGACCAAGTTCTATTTCTATTGGTTTAAATATTTCATATTCATTAGGATTTTTATTGCCATAAGTCGCAGCCTGAATAAGCTTTTGTTTTTTTTCATCTAAAAGGTAGATAACAACATCGTCAAACCCTAACTGTGCAACAACATTTTTTGCCGCATGCCAAACAATTTCCTTTACCGAGTTCATCGAAAGTAAATCAACAGCAAAAGAACTGACAATAGTTAAATACTTTTGCTCTGTTGAAACTAGGCTTTTATTGGAACTCATAAAAATACCAAATATGTAGAGATAAAATGTCTTTATCGTGCCGTTCTAAAACCACTTCATTTGAAGTATAGATTAAAAGAAACTCTTTTTATCATTCATGACATCACAAAAAATCACCAATTCATTCAATTAACAGACAATATCAGCATTTATTTAACCTTTAACCTTTACAAGCTGATTAACTTAGTTATATTTAAAATGACTTCTTGTAGTTAACTATTGAAAAATAGACGACATTCAGCAACAAAGAAGTTAATAAGGTGTTAATCATTCTTGTTCGTGTTAACTTAATTAAGCAGTTAGGTAAAAAAGACATTAAAAAACGATTAAATACCTAGTAAAAACAAAAAAAAACGCAACATTATTTTACATTTAGAAAAATATGTCGCATATTAACTACAGCCCCCGTAGAAATTGATGGATATTATTACTATGAAAACTATTAAAAACTTAAACGCAATGAAAAAAGCTCAAAAAGGTTTCACCTTAATTGAATTAATGATCGTTGTTGCCATTATCGGTATTTTAGCGGCTGTAGCTTTGCCTGCTTATCAAACTTATACCAAAAAAGCGCGTTTCTCTGAGGTTGTTTTAGCAACCTCAACGGTAAAGAGTGCCGTTGAAGTTTGTTATCAAGGCCGTGGCAAACAAGACTTAGCAAATTGTGATACTGCTGGTGAGGTTGGTATTACTATGGCTAGTGCTTCAGCAGGTGCTGATGTTGCATCTGTTACTATGGGCTCTGGAATCATTACTGCTACAGGCGCAGCATCTGTTGATAGCGAAACTTATATTTTAAAGGCAACAACTACTGCCGGGACCTTAGTTTGGTCTGATTCAGCATCATCTTGTATCGCAGCTGGTTTATGTTAATAGACTAGTAACTCGGCGAAAGTTTTTTCCGCTTAGTATGTTACATAAAAAAAGCTCCTGAACAGGAGCTTTTTTTATGTTCAAGATTAACGCTATATCGCGAATCCAATGATAGCGAGGAGCGTGTATGATTATTTTTCATCATAATAAAAAATACTACCTAGAGAAATGAATGCCACAAGTGCCCTCCCTATTTTCATCATTAACACAAAAAATTTTCCGCTACGGCCTACTGCTTTTTTTATTAGCCATTATTATTGCCATTTACCTGCCCGGCAGCAATGGCGCTTTTTATTATGATGATATACGGCCGCTCAGTGCCTTAAATAAAGTAACGGATATTAACTCTGCTTTAATCTATATATTCTCAGAAACCTCAGGATTGTTTGGCCGCAGCCTGTCCATGCTGACATTTCTAGTTAATGTTAATGACTGGCCCTCTACAGCTTCCTTAGGTAATTCAGCAGCTTTTTTTACCTTTAATATTATTTTACACGCTGCAAATGGTTTAATGGTCTTCGGTTTAAGTTATTTTATTGCCACTTTGTATCGAGGAGCAGATATAGAAAAAAATAAAGCTAACTACTGGCTAGCATTGGCTACGACTGCATTTTGGTCAGTATTACCAATGCATGTATCTACTTCTCTTATTGCCATTCAACGCATGGCAGGGTTATCAGCATTTTTTGTTTTTTCTGGTTTGCTCGTGTATGTATATGGCTTAAACAGACAAAATTTAAATCAGCAGAGCAAAAACAATGATGGCATACTCTTACAACTTATAGGTTTAATTATTTTCACTGTGCTCGCCATATTTAGTAAAGAAAATGGTGCCTTATTGCCAATTTTTGTTTTAGTGCTTGAATCAACGCTTTTTGCCAAGGTTTCAGGGATACACTATCGCCGTACATTACGAATTTCCGCCTGTAGCGCAGGCTTGTTTTTAGTGTTGGTTTATATGGCATATGCGGTAATAAACACAGGGAATATACTGCCGGGGCGAGAATTTACCTTAACAGAGCGATTATTAACCGAGCCGCAAATATTGTTAGATTATATACGGTTAGCCTTTTTCCCTGATATTGCTGCCTTTAATCCTTTTCATGATAATTACCCCTATGTGACTAATTTATTTGCCTCAACAAAAGCGTGGCTATCTGCAACGATACTTATTATCGCTTTTGTTACCGCCATTATTTATAGAAAACGTTATACTTTATATGCCTTTGCCGTGTTATGGTTTTTAACTGCACACCTGCTAGAGTCGAGTGTTTTTAATCTAGAATTATATTTTGAACATAGAAATTATGTTGCTTTATTTGGTCTTTGTTTGGCTCTAATATTTACATTATTCAAAACACCTGCTCGCTATAAAAAATTAGCGATTTTTATTGCGATTGCTTATTGGTTAATATTCGCTTTAAATTTAGCTCTAACAACAAAACTGTGGGGCAACAAAGAACTAGCTGCAAACTCATGGTTTGTTGAACAATCAGGCTCAAAACGAGCTAGCGAACATCTGGCCTTTTTTTATATAAAACAAAACAAAATAGAAACAGCTTGGCGTGTATTAGAAAAGCAAACAAAATATTGCCCACAATGTATAAACTCTAATATTCAGGCTATGTTACTTTCTTGTATATTAAAGAAACAAACGGCAACAAATAAGTATTATGTTCAGGCGTTACGCTTAGCAAAAAACAATAATCGAATAAGTAAAACCCCCGGTGGCCTTGAAATGACCCATAGTAATATTATCAATAAACAGTGCTCGCTGTTGTCACTTGAACAGCTAAAACCCATTAACCTTGCTCTTGAACAAACCGCAAATTTAAATAAGCATGAAAAAAGACAAGTTTACTTAAATTTATATAAAATTTATGCTGTTGAACAAGATCATCAACAAGCAATACATTACCTAAAACTAGCTTGGCAAGTTAATTATAGCCACCTAGTCGCCCGTTTTTTAATTGAACAATGGCTTATTACTAAAAATTACCAAGAAGCTTTAACATTTGCCAATAACGAAATGTGTTTGCACTTACCCCAAAATCCATTACTGGTAAAGGAAGCGCAACTTCGTTGCACAAAAGCACTTAAACAAATAGACCAAAAATCAAAGCTAAACTTAAAATCAACGGCAGCTGAACCCCATGAATAACTCTTTCTGTCGCTTCTTCCTGCTATTTATTCTACTAGTCAGCATTGTTGCCATTTACCTGCCTGGCAGTAATGGCGCTTTTTATTATGATGATTTGCGCCCTCTGAGCGCATTAAGTAAAGTAACCGATTTCAATTCAGCACTGATTTATATTTTTTCTGAGACTTCTGGCCCGTTAGGTCGTAGTTTGTCGATGTTAACTTTTTTATTTAATGTCAACGATTGGCCATCAGCAGCTTCCCCAGGTAACTCAACTGTTTTTTTTACCTTTAATATCATTTTGCATGCAATAAACGGCTTGATAGTTTTTGGCTTAAGTTATTTTATTGCTTCACTCTATCGCGGCAAAGACGGAGACAACAACCAAACAAATTACTGGCTAGCATTAACAACTTCTGCATTTTGGTTAGTGTTACCCATACATGTATCCACTTCACTTATTGCCATTCAACGTATGGCAGAGTTATCGGCTTTTTTTGTTTTTTCTGGCTTATTACTGTACATATACGGGCTACATAAACAAAACTCAAATCCGCTGATAAAAAACAATGATGGCTTAGGGTTACAACTTACGGGTTTAATTATTTTTACTTTACTGGCGATGCTTAGTAAAGAGAATGGTGTTTTGCTACCAATATTTGTGCTGGTACTAGAAACTACTTTATTAATAAAAGTTACCGGAATAAATTATAGGCGTAAATTGCGCATTATCGCTTGTGGTGCGGGGTTATTATTGTTGCTTGCTTACTTAAGCTATATTGCCATTAAAACAGGCAACATTATTTCAGGTAGAGATTTTACCGCAATAGAGCGCTTACTTACCCAGCCGCAAATACTACTAGATTACCTGACCTTAAGTTTTATCCCAAATGTTAACGCCTTTAACCCCTTTCATGATAATTATAAACATGTAGAGCATTTATTTGACTCACCTAAAGCCGTACTAGCTATTACCTTATTAATCATAAGTTTTTTTAGTGCCTTACTTTATCGTCGTAAATATCCATTATTTTCATTTGCCGTATTATGGTTTTTAACTGCTCATTTATTAGAGTCAAGCGTTATTGGGCTTGAACTCTACTTTGAACATAGAAATTATGTCGCCTTGCTTGGCCCTTGTTTAGCGATAGTTTTTGCTTTACTTAAGGTGTTTAAGCTCTACAGGAAACCAGTCATTTTTATTGCGACAGCTTATTGGTTGGTGCTCATTTTTAGCCTAGCAATGACAACAAAACTATGGAGTAGTCCAGAACAAGCGGCACAAACTTGGTTTATCCAACAGCCCGGCTCGTACCGCGCAGCGGGTAACCTTGCTGAAATTTTTTATAAACAAGGAAATACATTAGCGGCATGGCAAGTATTCAATATGCAGGTGAAAAATTGCCCTGACTGTCTTATATCTCATGCCCATGCCATGTTTTCATCTTGCTTGCTGGCAGATGAAAATGCCACCAAGAAAAATTTTAATACTATGTTAAATCAAATAAACCTCAGCAGAAATTTTGCGGGCGTTACCACCGCATTAAATCAAACATTTCTCATTGTTCAAAACAAAAAGTGTCAATATTTAAATAATGCCGGTTTAAAGATACTCAATAACTCGCTATTAAAATTGCCTTCATCACAACTAGTCAACAAATTAAGTGTTTTACAAAATTTATATGCTATTGCTTTAACTGAACGAAATCGTGTTGAAGCAATACGCTTATTACAGTTAGCATGGCAAGAAAAAAATGATATGAAAATTGCTGAAGAGCTAGTTGCCTTGCTGTTAGCCGCAAAAAAATACGAAGCAGTACAAGTGTTTGTTAATGAACAAGCTTGCCAATCCTTACCTTTTAACCCTATATTAGCAAAAGCAAAGTTACAGCAGTGTAAAATGCTAGCTAAAAAGGTAAATAGTGCTATAAAAGCAAAGAACATCACATCATGAATACATCAAAGTTGATTTAGAGGTTATATGGACAACGGTAGAACGAGACATACCTGAACTTGAAGTAATTATTGAATTTTAAATCAAGAGGTTGTAAATGACAATCAACGTATCTGTAGTAATTCCGGCCAAAAATGAACAATCGGCCATTGGCGATGTAATCACTAAGATTAAAACATTAACATTCAATAAAGGCATCGAGCTTGTTGAAATAATAATAGTTAATGATGGCTCTACAGACAACACTGCACAAGCTGCAATAAATGCTGGTGCAAAAGTGATTTCACACCCCTATAGCAAAGGAAATGGCGCAGCAATAAAAACAGGTGCCCGGGAAGCAACAGGAGATATAATAGTATTTATGGATGGTGATGGCCAGCACGCACCTGAAGATATCCCACGCTTGTTAGCTAAGCTTGAGCAAGGTTTTGATATGGTGGTAGGCGCTCGCCAAAAAGGTTCACAAGCCAGTGTAGGACGAAGCCTCGCTAATAAATTTTATAACAAATTTGCTAGCTATATGACAGGACATAAAATAGAAGATTTAACCTCTGGTTTTCGTCTAGTTAATGCGAAAAAGTTTCGTAAATTTTTATCTTTATTACCCAATGGTTTTTCATACCCCACTACGTCAACCATGGCCTTTTTCCGTGCTGGTTATTCCGTTGCCTATGAGCCAATACATGCTGCGCAACGAGAAGATGAAAGCAATAGCCATATCAATATAGTAAAAGATGGCATACGCTTTTTACTCATTATTTTTAAGGTAGGTACTCTTTATTCGCCCCTTAAATTATTCTTACCTATTGCTGTATCAGTATTTTTAACAGGCTTAAGTTATTATGCTTATACTTTTTTTACCCTTGGGAGATTTACCAACATGAGTGCTTTAATGTTCAGCACAGCACTGATTATTTTTATGGTAGGGTTGGTTTCTGAGCAGATAACAGCTTTGATGTATAAAGATAGTGAATAAAATTTATGTTCAGTTATATTAAGTTTGTCGTAGGGCTATTGATAGTATCAATTCTATTATTTTTCATTAGTGGTAGAATTGAATTAGAGAGAGTTGTAAGTTTAGTCAATATTCAAAGTATATTTTTGCTTAGTATAATCTCTGTTGTTATTTCAATATTACTCTCATTACAGTTATTTTTATCATTTAAAATATTCCCACCAAAATTATATTTTTTAGAGTGCTTGCATTTAGTATTCAACAATTCGTTAGTCAATGCTCTATTACCATTTAAAGCTGGTTTAGTTCTTCGTTGGATATACGTAAAGAAAAAATACAAGTATTCGATAGTTAATTATTTATCAAACACATTATCAATTCAATTGATCCAACTTGCTTCTGCGTTAATACTTTTTATCTTCATAGCATTAATCTATCAAATTGATAATAAGTACTTAAACAATCAAAACTTTCTAATATTTATATTAACCGTTGTATTAACCTGCACTATTATTTTTTTATTTAAACCTAGATTACTAATAAAAATCATAAGCGCCCTAAATATTTTAGTATTAAACTGGAAAAAAGTGATAGCAGTTATAATTATTCAAATACTATTTATTATACTTTCTGCAGGCAGGTTATATCTCGCTACAATATTTTTGAATATAAATGTACAATTTCATCAAATATTAATAATCCAAAGCTTACTAACCATTATACTATTTACAAATTTAACAATAGGTAACCTAGGTATAAAAGAGGGAAGTGTCTATATAATTGCTGCAAGCTTAGGTGTTTCTGGAGAGCATATGGTAATAGCAGCTTTGCTTGATAGAGCCGCAAGTTTAATACCTATAGTTGTTATTGGAAGCTATAGTACTTATTGGCTAAAAAAAGCGTTAAAACATAGTAGTAATAATAGAGGATAAACTGTCAATATCATTGATTGCTACATTGCACTCATGACGTCCAACTTCCTCTAAAAAGTGCTCTACTTTAGAACTATATGCTATGCCTATTATTTTATTCTCCGCAATATAACCAATAATGCCGGCATGAAGACGCATAAAAATAACTAATTCAGCTAATTGAGATAAATAATATACATCATGGGGACTAACACAATTGAAAATTGTAGCTTCTGTTTTCATATAAGATTTTAGGGTTAAGCATGTAGCTAAATCTTTGCTTTCTTGAAAAGGAACCAAATGAATTGGTTGATTTAAATATTCCGAGAGCAAATCTAACTGCTTAGCTAGCTTTTTGCAAAATTCAGTAGATTCATTTTCTGAAGCTAATAGAGGTCTAGGAGCAACTAAAATTCCACCCTTAATAGCTTTAGAGAGAATAGAGGGTGTTACTTTATCTTTATTAAACTTAAAATCAAAAACAAGATCATTTACTATTTCTATATTTTTTGAAGTAAATTCTGCTAGCAATTCAAAGCTGCGTTTATCTCGGACGCTTATACGGTTAGAATTCCAACAAATAAACTTTAACATGAATTTCGATAATGTAAATTTAGGCTTAGTAACTCCAACAGATATGATTGATATTCTTTTTCCAAGAAAAAAGCATAATAAAGAAAGTGAAAAGTAATAGAATAAATTTAATAAACTAGATTCATCTTGAAGAATACCTCCTCCGCCCATGTAAATAGTTTCAGATTTTGATAATATTTTCACCAACTTAATGATATTTTTAAAATCAATAAATTCAACTTTGTCTATAACTTTATTACTATTTGAAATTTTGTAAATTTTATTAATTCCCGAATCAAGTATCCTATCTTTTAATGATAAATATATTGCTAGATCACCTAAATTTGATAATTTTTGATCAGAAATAATCGTCACTGAATGTTTATTCACTAATAATCCCCTTTACATACGATGCAATGATATCTGACGGGCTATCAACATCCAAAATACCATTGGGCATTAGTTTGTTTTCTTCGTTACTTATATATTTATGAATAAATTCAGAAATTATTGTTGAGTCATATTTCGCAAGCACAACGGTATCATCCAACCCTTCAACTCGTTCAGTGACTTTACGCATAAGTAAGCATGGCTTTTTCAAATAAGCACATTCTTCTTGATTGCTACCACCATCAGTTATAATGAAAACACTCTTATTTAACAAAGCTAAAAAATCTATATAGTCCAATCTAGGTATTAGGGAAATACCGTTATCTGTAAGCACTGACGCTTTTTTTAAAGTATTTAACTTTTCTCTTGTTGCGGGATGAAGAACAAATAAAACATTAATTTTTTTTTGCAACTCAAGTACCTGATCGATAATAAAATCCAGCCTTTCTGGATTAGACAAATTTTCAAATCGATGAATTGAAACAATCACAAACTTATTTGGAATATTAAACTTAAAATCTTTAGCCTTCTGGGAAAGTGCAAATTTGACGGAATCTATTAACGTATTATATTTTATATCAATAGTTTTTTTGTTCTTATACTTCTTCAGATTATTACCAGCCCAAGCCCCTGCATAAAAATGAATCTGTGACATTTTGCTGACTATTACCCGAACCAACTCTTCTGGAAAAGGGTGAAAGTAATTAAATGATCTCAGCCCAGCTTCAATATGTGCAACTTTTATTTTATAGCGCCTTGCAATAAGTGCACAAACAAGTGTCGACAAAGTATCACCATGCACAAGACATACTTGATAATGATGTTTTGTTATTTCTGAATTAATAAATAGGTGCCTTTTAACAATAATACAAAGCCATTTCAATAGTTTTAAAGAGGTATTGGCTTCTGATACCTGAACTAAAGTGTAATCAGGTTGGGGCAAACCAAAGGCTATAATCAAATCATTCATCGTTTCGGAATGTTGCCCTGTTAAGACAAAGTGAAATGGCACCAATTGCTTCTTCATTGCTAGAATGACAGGTGCCATTTTTACTAATTGAGCTTTAGTACCTATTGGAATCAAAATCATAATGTAATTATTTTTTTCTTTATAAATGAGATAATAAAATATAAACATTCTACTAATGGCGGATTAATACAAAATTGAAATTAAAAGTTGTTCATCACTTAGCACAATATAATTATAATTTAACTCAAAGAAATATTAAATGAGCAACTTACAGGTAGTTATACCAAAATTCTTAGCTTACTGCACGACAGAAAATAAACCCTAACTAAGTGATGTGACCTTTAGAACTTGAGTTTAAATGGTAGATCCAATTAGAATTTCTTTTCTTTTTTATACGTCTGAAAATCAAACACCTATTAAAATAAAACTTTTGTTCTTTTAACCCAAACTGCGTTACACTAAAAATTGGTATGTTCGTTGTTTTTATTCAAAAGGTTATCTGCAATAGTTATGAAAGGAAACCATCAGCAATCAAGCGTTTTATCGGCTTTATCTAATGAGCACCTAGTGCCGCTTGCTAGCGTCGACGATATTTTCAGTGACTTTACCGGTAAGAACAAACCATTCATTCGTTATTTAGTTGATGATAAAAATATCGACGGCAAAAAAATTGCCTCTATTTTATCTAATAAATTTGGTTACCCGTACATTCAACTGGCTAATTTTGATACCACTCTCGTTCCTGAAGGCGTTCGCAATGAAAAACTAATTCAAAAGCATAATGCGCTGCCGTTATTTTTACGTGGCAAAGTGCTGTTTGTTGCGATGTCTGACCCAACAAATCTTGATGCTTTAGAAGAAATACAATTTAACACTGGTTATAGTACCGAATTGATATTAACTGATGAGCTTGGACTGCAAACTTGTATTGAAAAAGTATTAGAAGATGAAAGTGATGCCCTTGATATTACCGATATTGATTCCGAAGAGCTCTCAGGGCTAGAAGTTCAAGAAGATAAGAAAGAAGATGATGCCGGCACAGGTGAAGATGATGCCCCCATTGTTGTATTTATTAATAAAATTCTGTTAGATGCAATAAAGAAAGGTGCCTCTGATTTACACTTTGAACCTTATGAGAAATCTTTTCGTATTCGTTTTCGTATTGATGGAATTTTATCTGAAATTGCTCGTCCTCCTGTATCGTTATCTTCACGTATGTCAGCACGCCTTAAAGTTATGTCAAAGCTTGATATTGCAGAGCGCCGAGTGCCACAAGATGGCCGAATAAAACTGGCGCTTTCTAAGAAAAAGTCTATTGATTTTCGTGTAAGTACCCTGCCCACCATGTGGGGTGAAAAAATTGTAATGCGTATTCTCGACTCCTCTAGCGCCATGTTAGGTATCGACATGTTAGGTTATGAAGCTGAACAGAAAAAAATATATATGGAGGCGCTGGATCAACCTCAAGGCATGATTTTAGTGACGGGACCCACTGGCTCAGGCAAAACAGTCTCTTTATATACTGGTTTGAATATTCTTAATACTCAAGAGCGTAATATTTCAACGGCTGAAGATCCGGTAGAAATTAACCTAGAAGGTATTAATCAAGTTCAAATTAATAATCGCGCGGGTTTAACTTTCCCGAGTGCATTGCGCTCTTTTTTACGACAAGATCCCGATATTGTTATGGTAGGTGAAATTCGAGATTTGGAAACCGCCGAAATTGCAATAAAAGCGGCGCAAACAGGTCACTTAGTTTTATCAACTTTACATACTAATTCTGCAGCCGAAACACTCACCCGTTTATTAAATATGGGTGTACCTTCCTATAATGTTGCCAGTTCGGTCAGTATTATTATTGCCCAACGTTTAGCAAGGCGTTTATGCCCACAATGTAAAACCCATGAAGAGTTGTCACAATCACAGCTTGCTGAGCAAGGGTTTCCAGTAGAGAAATTAAGTGAAATAAAGCTATTTAAGCCTGTGGGCTGTGAGCAATGTACTGCTGGCTACAAAGGTCGAGTCGGTATTTATGAAGTAATTAAGATTAGTGAGAAAATTTCATCTATTATTATGGAAGGTGGAAACTCTTTAGATATTGCCAAGCAATGTCAAAAAGAGGGTTACAACAATTTACGACAGTCAGGTTTGCAAAAGGCGATGAATGGTATGACTAGCCTTGAAGAAATCAACCGCGTAACTAGTGCATAACAAATAAGTAAGGGTATCTATGGCAACAGCAGTAGCAAAAAAGAATACTCCCAAGGTAAAGACTTTAGACGTCTTTATTTGGTACGGTGTTAATCGTAAAGGTAAAAAAATTAACGGTGAACTGTCTGCTAATAATATTATTGAATTAAAGGCACAGTTACGTAAGCAAGGTATTACGCCAAGTAAAGTTAAGAAAAAAGCCAAACCTTTATTTGGAATGGGTGGTGACAAAGCCATCACCCCAGGTGATATTGCGATAATATCACGTCAAATTGCCACCATGTTAGGGGCGGGTGTCCCCTTAGTACAAACCATAGAAATGATTGGCAAAGGTCATAATAATGGTAATATGCAAAAGCTTTTAGGTGAAATAGAGAACAAACTTTCCTCTGGTATTCCCTTATCTGATTGCTTGCGGGAGCACCCAAGGCAATTTGATGATCTCTATTGTGATTTAGTCGCATCAGGTGAGCAATCTGGCTCTTTAGAGACTATTTATGACCGTATTGCTACCTATAAAGAAAAAGCTGAAGCGTTAAAAGCAAAAATCAAAAAAGCGATGACCTACCCTATTGCGGTATTAGTTATTGCCGCAGTAGTTACCTCCATTTTATTGATTTTTGTAGTACCTGTTTTTCAAGATATTTTTGCTGGCTTTGGTGCCGAGCTGCCAGGCTTCACCTTATTTGTTGTTGGTATTTCAGAGTTTATGGTCGCTTATTGGCACCTAGCCTTAGGTGCCATTTTTGCTTTTATATATTTATTTAAACGTGCCCATAGAAATAGTCAAAAATTACGAGATCAAGTTGATAGACAAATTTTAAAACTCCCCGTCATTGGTGATTTACTCGAAAAAGCGGCTGTTGCCCGTTACGCTAGAACACTTTCAACCACCTTCGCTGCTGGTGTACCTCTGATAGATGCCTTAGAGTCTGCTGCGGGTGCAGCCGGTAATGCGGTATTTCGTGACGCTATATTAGAGGTTCGCGCCGAAGTAACCTCGGGCATGCAAATGAACCTTGCCATGCGAAATTGTAGTATATTCCCCGATATGGTTATTCAAATGGTTGCCATAGGAGAAGAGTCAGGCTCTGTTGATGATATGTTGTCAAAAGTTGCTAATGTATATGAAGCCGAAGTAGATAATGCCGTTGACAATTTAACTGCGCTATTAGAACCAATGATTATGGCCGTATTGGGTGTGGTTATTGGTGGTTTGATCATTGCTATGTATTTGCCAATATTCCAAATAGGTATGATTGTATAGCTGTAGTTTCGAGTTTCGAGTTTCGGGTTCCTAAATCTTATAGGTTTAGGAACTTTTTTATTTGCCTCTTTATTTTATATAAAAAACTTATGAGTCGTATATGTTTGAACAAACTTTAGCATTATTTCAGCAGTCTCCCTTTTCCTTCTATCTTTTTGTGGTGATACTGTCTTTGATGATCGGCAGCTTTTTAAACGTTGTCGTCTATCGTTTACCTAAAATGATGCACAATACTTGGACTGTTGAATGTCGTGAGTTTTTAGCTGATGAGCTTAAGAGCGAGTTTAAAGACGAATCTAAAGGTATGCCACCAAAAAAAATTGAGCCGCTCACATTATCCATACCTGACTCAACTTGCCCAAAGTGTGGACATAAAATACGTTTTTATGAAAATATCCCTGTAATCAGTTGGTTGTTTTTAAAAGGTAAATGTAGCCAATGTAAAAATGGTATCTCTATTCGTTATCCTTTAGCCGAGGCCAGCACCGCGCTGTTAAGTTTAGTGATAGCGATGCAATTTGGTGTTTCTATAGAGACACTATTATTACTAATACTTACTTGGGGTTTAATTTGTTTAACGTTAATTGATTTTGATCATATGTTATTGCCCGATCAAATTGTTATGCCACTATTATGGCTTGGTTTGTTAGTTAATGTTAATGATACTTTTGTGCCGCTTAATGATGCTGTTATTGGTGCAGCGGTAGGTTATATGAGTTTATTTTCCGTTTTTTGGCTATTTAAGTTAATAACAGGCAAAGAAGGGATGGGGTTTGGTGATTTCAAGTTGTTTGCCTTATTTGGTGCTTGGATTGGTTGGCAGCTTCTGCCAATTCTTATTTTAATGGCTTCTGTCGTTGGTGCTGTTGTTGGCATTTCACTGATGTTATTTAAAAACCATCAACGTGAACAAGCTATTCCTTTTGGTCCTTATTTAGCTGTCGCGGGATGGATAACACTATTATGGGGTGAAGGAATTTGGTCTTGGTATCTTCTTCAAATTAGTTAAATTGGTTAAAGAATAGGTAATTATGTCTGATTTTATTATTGGTCTCACTGGCGGTATTGGTAGTGGGAAAACCACAGTTGCGAAGATTTTTGCAGAGCTTGGTATAGATATTATCGATGCTGATATCATTGCCCGTGACGTAGTATCAAAAGGTAGCCCTACGCTTTGCGTAATTAGTAAACATTTTGGTGCCGATTTTATTCAAACAGATGGTCAATTAAACAGACCCTTACTTCGCAGCAAAATATTTAGCAATAATGATGATAAATTATGGCTCAATGATCTATTACATCCTCTTATAAAGGAGCAGATTGTTTTCCAAGCAAAGGCGTCATTAAGCCCGTATTGTATTATCGTCGCCCCATTGTTAATTGAGAATAATCTCACCTCATTAGTTAGTCGTGTTTTGGTTATTGATGTAAAAGAGTCAACCCAAATATCACGCACAACTGCTCGTGATAGTAATTCTAAAATGCAAGTTCAAGCGATTATGAATAGTCAAATTAGCCGAGAGACTAGACAAGAGCATGCTGATGATTTATTAAATAATGATAATTGTTCAATGATAAATTTAAAAAAGTCTATTACTCAGTTGCACCAAACCTATTTATTAAGTGCTGAACAAAAATTAATCGATAAATAATTCGCCATTTCAATTATCTATGGTTAATATAGCCAAACTAATTAAAATATTATTCTAAGTAACTCGTAATACTTTGCATGACAACAATATTATATGAACATCCGCTTAATGAGCGTATTCGTAATTATTTAAAGCTTGAACAATTGTTTAAGCAAGTTGATAGTTGTGCTGCTGCAGATATCTTCATCAATCATCAAGTTTTTTTTAATGCCTTATTTGCCATAATCGATACGCTTGAACGAAGTGACATTAGAGGCGATTTAATTAAAGATTTGGAAAAGTTACAACAGAACCTAGTGGTATGGTCTCAAGCTCCAGATATAGATACCACAGCCCTTGAGGCTAACCTACAAGAAACGGTGTGCTTAGTAAGTCAATTAAAAATAAACAGCCAAACTTGGTGTCAATTAAAAGAGAACATGTTACTTGCTAGTTTAAAACAACGTTTTGCTATTCAAGGTGGAAGTTCTAGCTTTGACTTGCCTCAACTACAGTTTTGGCTTCACCAATCAGAGACACATATAGCAAGAGATATTGAACAATGGTTATCACTTCTCAATAATATAAAACACTCTTTAGCTTTAGTATTAAAGTTTATCCGTCAACGAGCAGGGTTCGAATGTATCGAAACTGAAAGTGGCTTTTATCAAGACAATGGTGAAGGTTTATTGCTATTACGCATTAAAGTTGCTCAAAGTGCTCAATATTTTCCAACCATAAGTGGCAATAAGTTTCGATACTCTATTCGATTTATGTTGCCATGTGAACAAAAAGGGCGTAGGTATTCAAACCAAGCGACTAAATTTCAATTGGCGCGATGCTAACTTTCTCTAGAAAGTTTAAGGCAAAATCTATTCCATTAACGTATAATATTATTAATCTCCAAGAACACAGAAAGCTGTGACTTAAAAATAATGACCTTAAAACTATGACCCTAAAAGTTTCCTGCCCTAACTGTACTAAAGAAGTCATTTGGCACACGAGCAGCGAGTTTCGTCCATTTTGCAGTAAACGTTGTCAATTAATTGATTTAGGGGAGTGGGCAGATGAAAGCCACAAAATCACTCAAACTATTCAAGGTGCAACCCCCTTAACAGAAGAAATGCTTGATGCGATGGAAGATGAGTTTATCTTGAACAACAAGTTTTTTGTTGAGCCTGAATAAAAGAACAGTTACGAGTTACGAGTTACGAGTTACGAGTTTTTCAATAATAGCCTGGTTCGCCTCAGGGAAATCTAGCATTTTCAGATCATCAAGTGAAAACCAACCTTGCCCCTGTCCTTCTTGAGCGCTTGGTTCACCGACATAATTATCAACGACAAAAACGTCTAAGCAAACTTTTTTATCAACATAGTCGTGTGTAATAACTGTTAGAGGGAAACAACTCAGAACTTCGATGCCTACTTCTTCTTTAAGCTCTCTAGCAAGCGCTTGAGCGACACTTTCATTCTTTTCTACCTTACCACCGGGGAATTCCCATTTTCCACCTTGATGAGCATCAGCAAGACGTTTAGTGAGATAGTATTGAGTTCGCTGTTGATCGTTGATTGAAATAATAACACCAACAGCAACATGAACGGTTTTGGGCATATGAAAAGTTACAGTTAATAGTTACGAATAGCGAAGATAATATTAAATATAAGTCTCGAGTTAATAGTCGCGAGTAGCGAAGAGCACCGCGAAAATGGGCTCTTCGAAATTATTCAACTCGCTACTTATCACTTATCTTCTATGACAATTTCCCATGACACTGCTTATACTTCTTACCAGATCCGCAAGGGCATGGTTCGTTACGGCCAACGCGAGGCATTTCTGGTTTATTTTCCATCCCCTCAGCGCTTTGATGTTGAAACTCTGTTGGTACTTCTGATTTTCTGTGCTGCTCTTCCACTGCTTCGACATCAGATTCCGCCTGAATTTGTACTTTAGATAAAATACCAACAACGTCATATTTTAAGTTATCTAACATTTCAGTAAACAACTCAAAAGATTCTCGTTTGAATTCTTGCTTAGGATTTTTCTGAGCATGAGCGCGAAGTCCAATGCCTTGACGTAAATGATCCATTGCCGCTAAATGCTCTTTCCAGTGAGAATCTAAACTTTGCAGCATTACTGCTTTTTCAAATTGACGAAGTACATCAGCGCCAACCATTTCTTCTTTGTTTTTATAAACCTGCTCGAATTCAGCAACTATTTTCTCACGTAAGCTTTCTTCGTGTAATTTCTTGTCTTCATCAAGCCACTTCGCGACAGGTAAGTTAGTATTAAACTCGCCTTTAAGTCGCTCTTCTAAGCCAGTTACATCCCACATTTCAACTAATGACTGTGTCGGGATATGTTGGTCAATAACACCATTAATAACATCACCCCGAATATTATCGACCACTTCACCAATTTCCGCTTCATCAAGTAGTTCATTACGTTGTTCGTAAATTACGCCACGTTGATCATTCGCAACATCATCATATTCTAATAGTTGCTTACGCATATCGAAATTGCGACCTTCAACCTTACGTTGAGCATTCTCTATACTGCGAGTTACCCATGGATGTTCAATAGCTTCCCCATGCTCCATGCCTAATTTTCGCATCATATTTGAAATACGTTCAGAGGCGAATATACGCATTAACGAATCTTCCATTGAAAGATAGAAACGAGTTGCACCTGCATCACCTTGACGACCTGAGCGACCACGTAGTTGATTATCAATACGACGCGATTCATGGCGTTCAGTAGCAACAATTTTTAAACCACCGAGTTCAAGCACACGTTTATGATCAATTTCCCATTGTGCTTTTAATTTTTCAATTTGTTCTTCTGATGGTTGCTTATTTCCTTTTGATAAATTAGCAATTGCCGCGCTTAAATTACCACCAAGTACAATATCAGTACCACGACCGGCCATATTGGTAGCAATAGTCACTGCATTTTCTTTACCTGCATCAGCAACAATTTCAGCTTCTTGGGCATGAAACTTTGCATTTAACACTTTATGTTTAATTTTTTCTTTCTTTAAAAAGTTTGATAGAAACTCAGAGGTTTCAATAGAGATAGTTCCAACTAATACTGGCTGACCTCGTTTAACACAGTCTTTAATGTCTTCTAAAATAGCTTCAAATTTTTCTTCTGTGGTTAAGTAAATTAAATCAGCCATATCATCACGGATCATTGGGCGATGTGTTGGTATGATTACAGTTTCTAGACCATAGATATGTGAAAATTCAAAGGCTTCTGTATCAGCAGTACCTGTCATTCCAGACAGTTTGTCATAAATTCTAAAGAAATTCTGGAAAGTAATAGAAGCAAGCGTTTGGTTTTCATTTTGAATATTTACACCTTCTTTAGCCTCTACAGCTTGGTGTAAACCTTCAGACCAACGACGGCCTTCCATTGTACGACCCGTGTGTTCATCAACAATGACAATTTCACCATCTTTTACAATGTAATCAACATCTTTTTGGAATAATTTGTGGGCACGTAATGCCGCCATAACATGGTGTAATAAGGTTATGTTTGATGCTGAGAATAATGTATCCCCTTCTTGCAACAAACCTCTTTCTCCCATAATTTCTTCAATGCGGATCTGACCACGTTCAGTAAGATAAATTTGTTTAGCTTTTTCATCAATAGTGAAATCACCTTCAATGAAGTCTTCTGACTGACCGGTATCTTCGTCTTTATCTTCTTCATTTTGTACTTCAAGTACTGGCACTATAGTGTTAATGCTTTTATACAGTTCAGAACTGTCTTCGGCTTGCCCTGAAATAATTAGTGGCGTACGTGCTTCATCAATCAAGATTGAATCGACTTCATCAATAATGGCAAAACTTAATTTTTTCTGTGAACGCTCTTCAGGTGAAAATACCATGTTATCGCGTAAATAATCGAAGCCAAATTCGTTGTTAGTACCATAGGTAATATCAGCTTGGTATGCCGCTTGCTTCTCTTGTGGTGACATGCCAGCAATATTACAGCCAACTGTTAAGCCTAGAAGTTCAAATAACGGACGACTCCAATCAGCATCACGAGTTGCTAGATAGTCGTTTACGGTAATAATATGAACACCATTACCTGTTAAAGCGTTTAAATAAGAAGGTAATGTCGCTGTTAAGGTTTTACCTTCACCGGTGCGCATTTCGGCAATTTTACCGTCATTTAACACCATACCGCCAATCATTTGCACATCGAAATGTCGCATACCAAAAACTCGTTTACTGGCTTCACGTACAACAGCAAATGCTTCGGGTAAAATTTGGTCTAAAGTATCTTCGTTGGCTAAACGCTCTTTAAATTCAATTGTTTTCGCTTTTAATTCTTCATCACTTAGTGCTTCTAGAATTGGCTCTAACACATTTATTTTTTTTACTTCTTTGCCCATTTGTTTGATTAATCTATCGTTTCGACTACCAAACATTTTTGTTAACAACTTTACAAACATCTTATTAAACCATTTTGTGGAATTTAGTGTCCAAAATCATTTTGTACACTGAGTGAATATTATTATCGTAGTTTGTTATCGCACTATCAGTGCAACCTACATCTATTTATTGTTACTTGGCTTTGCGATAAACAAATTTTAGTGGGTTAATTTGTTTATTATTATGCAAAATTTCATAATGAACATGGGGCCCAGTTGAACGCCCTGTGCTACCCATTTTTGCTATTACTTGTCCTTTGGTTACTACATCGCCAACGTTAACAAGTAATTTTTTGTTATGACCGTAGCGTGTTTTTAAGCCATCTCCATGATTGATTTCTATTAACTGACCATAACCGTATCTATCATCTGACCAACTCACCACGCCTGATGCTGTTGCAATAATTTCGCCATCTTCTTTGCCTGCAAAGTCAATCCCTTTATGCATGGCAGGTCGGCCATTAAAGGGATCTTTGCGCACACCAAAATATGAAGACAACCAACCTTTTGTAATAGGTCGACCAGACAAGTAACGTGTACTTTCTATATGGTGACCTAAAGTTAAAGATTCAAGCATCTGCAGTTGATTTTCTTCATGATCTAACGAATTTTCTAATTGTGTAATTTCAACTAACAATTGTGCAAAAGATTTTTTACTGATTTCACTTGTTGTTGATGATGGGCCACCACTAGGAGGATGTTTTCCAAAGTTGAATTCTTTTTCAGGAATATTAGCGTTGTCAGCTAAGCGTTCGCCTAAAGCATTTAATCGTAAAACATGGCTTTGCAACTCAGCTAATTTTATCGTTAATGCGGTTACCTGCTGTTTTTTAAGCTCTATCTTATCCGCATTCAAAGCATTGTTTTCAATTGAATTTTCATTCAAGCCTATTGCTTTACTTGTAAGGTAATTTGCCGTATTTATTGGCTTTTCATCAGTTGATAACATTAAGTGAACAATCACCCCTGACAATAAAGCAAAAACCAAAACCGCAGAAAGCCAATGCAACTTATTTAAGCGCATTGAAAATCTTACATTCTTTCCACGGTACAGTAGTGTTAAACTCATATTTGTTTCTTAATACTTTATAACTTAAATTAATTTTAAAACTTAATTAATCTCTAATTTTGGTTGATTATTCGCGGTACAACTATGGCACGAAGACCAAAAGCTCCCAAAGATATGTCTACGCTCTTTAATTCTACGTCTGGCACTTTGGCACAAATTCAATCAAAAACCAACTCTTTGAGCTTATTGTCAGACATTGTACGACAAATATGCCCTGACCTGCCAGAGGATGCGTTCAATATTGCTAATTTTGTGCAAACAACTTTAATTATTGAAGTGAAATCGCCTGTTTGGGGACAAAGATTACAGTTTGAACGTAATACTATTTGTCAGGAGCTTATTAAACAAACTCAAGGACAATTTTCACAAATAGAAATTAAAGTAAACCCGCAAGGACATCGACAAACACCAAATCAAAAGACTTATCAGCGTAACAATGTTTCAAATAAAAAGAGCTCAGTGCAAAGTATTTCATCCAATACCGCATCACATTTGTTAGAAATTGCTGAAAATGCACCAAAAGGTTTAAAAGAAAAACTTGAAAAATTGGCAGCTAATGCAATAAAGGCAAGTAATAAAACATAAAAAACCGAGACAGTGCTCGGTTTTTATATGATAAACGTTGAATGTTACAAGTTTTCAAAAATTAGAAAACAGCAGCATTAACCTCTTGATATTCTATTGGTGATGTTAATTTATCATCTTCATATGTCACCCATTCCCAAGAGTCTTGCTGTTTAAATACTTCTCTAAGCAACATATTATTTAATCCATGGCCTGATTTAAACGCATTGAGTTCACCTAAAATACTTGCGCTTCCCATATAAAGATCGCCAATTGCATCAAGGATTTTATGCTTTACAAATTCATCATCGTAACGTAATTCATTTTTATTTAGCATGCGATATTCATCAAGTACAATCGCATTTTCTAAACTACCGCCTAGAGCAAGATTATGAGAACGGAGAAACTCAATATCTTTCATAAAACCAAAAGTACGGGCGCGACTAATTTCTTTAATAAAAGAACAACTTGAGAAGTCCATACTCATCGTTTGGCAGGTATTTGCAATAACAGGATGATTAAATTCAATAGCAAAATTAACTCTAAAGCCTTCAAAGGGAAGTAACTCAGCCCACTTATCGCCTTCTTCAACACGAATCGCTTTTTTAATTCGAATAAATCGCTTCGCGGCATTCTGTGTTTCAATACCAACAGATTGAATTAAGTAAACAAAAGGTAATGCGCTTCCATCCATAATCGGAATCTCAGGCGCATCGACATCAATAATTAGATTATCAATGCCCAAGCCAGCAACCGCTGATAATAAATGTTCAACAGTTGAAACTTTAACTTGTTGCTCATTAACTAAACAAGTACACAAGGTTGTTTCACCAACAGCTTCCGGGGTTGCTTTGATATCAACCACGGGCTCAAGATCAACTCGGCGGAATACAATACCGGTGTTTGCTGGGGCAGGACGGAGAGTGACCTGTACCTTTTCACCTTTATGTAAACCAACACCTACGGTTGATACGCTTGTTTTTAATGTACGTTGCTTAATCATAATAGCCTCGCTTTTGCCGTTTTTGCTTATGTGTCAATTGCCTATGAATTACCCTATCAGGATAATTTGCCAAAAAAGCAACAACACAGAACAGACCGCTTATTTCAGCGGGCGCACAATATAACAAAAAAATGCAATAAATTCAAAACTATTGTTAATTCGTACTTATACATTAGTCTTGATGCTGCAAATTATTTCACTTGTTTACAACTTCTAGCTTACACCTAACAACTAATACCAGACCGTAATAATTTGTAATTTTAGTCGAGTAATTTGTTACTAGTCAGCTTGTTTACGCAAAAATGCCGGTATATCTAAATAATTATCCAAATCTGCATGAGCAACTTTTTGTGCATTACTGTCTGTCATCGCAATAGGCTCAGCCGTTACTTCAGCTTGAGGCGCTGCTGAAGGAGTATAATCTGAACCAACCACTCTTTGCTCAACCATAGGTGCTGGATTAACCAAAGTAATATCAGGCTTACTTTCTGCGCCAATACCTGTAGCAACAACCGTTACACGAAGATCTTCTGTCATTTCAGGATCAATCACCGCACCCACTACCACAGTAGCATTTTCACTTGCAAATGCTTTAACTGCATTACCAACGGTTTCAAATTCATCAATACTGATATCCATACCAGCAGTAATGTTCACTAAAATACCGCGTGCACCAGCTAAGTCAACATCTTCAAGTAAAGGGCTTGAAATAGCGGCTTCGGCTGCTTCTTCTGCTCTATCTTCACCTGATGCGATACCTGACCCCATCATTGCTGTACCCATTTCAGACATCACTGTACGCACATCGGCAAAATCGACATTGATTAAACCTGGACGTGTAATAAGCTCAGCAATACCTTGTACAGCACCTAATAAAACATTGTTTGCCGCTTTAAAAGCGTCTAACAAACTTGTTCCTGGCCCCAATACTTTCAATAATTTTTCATTTGGAATGGTGATCAGTGAATCAACACTTTTGGCTAATGCTTCTATGCCTTGCTCTGCATAGTTCATACGCTTTTTGCCTTCGAACGGGAATGGTTTAGTAACAACGGCAACTGTTAATATCCCCATTTCTTTAGCAATTTCAGCAACCACTGGCGCTGCACCTGTACCTGTGCCTCCACCCATACCTGCAGCGATAAACACCATGTCTGCACCTTGCAAGGTTTGCATGATTGTTTCACGGTCTTCCTCAGCAGCTTGACGGCCAATATTAGGATTAGCACCTGCACCTAAACCTTTAGTGACATCAGTACCTAGCTGTAAGGTGACATTGGCTGATGAATTACGCAGTGCCTGCGAGTCAGTATTCGCGGTCGTAAATTCAACACCTTCAATAGTTTGGCATACCATATGTTCTACAGCATTACCGCCACCACCACCAATGCCGATGACTTTAATCACCGCTTCTTCATTATGATCTTCCATCAATTCAAACATTTTTCTCTCTCCGTTTTTTACTAAATTTGTCAGAAAAATTCTGACCTACAAAACAATTTCAACTAGGTAAGTGTTAACTATAAACTTAATTAAAACTCACCTTTAAACCAAGAATGAAGGCGTGACCACAAGCCAGTAACACCTTCAGATTTATTATTTTCTTTTAAGCCAGATTCGTGCGCTTGCATGCCGTAGTGCAACAAGCCAACCACAGTGGCATAAGCTGGATCATCTACATACTCTTTCAAGCCCTGTACTGCTAATGGGGAAGCTATACGTACTGGCATTTGAAATACTTCTTCTGCAAATTCCTCTACACCCTCCATTTTTGCCGTACCACCCGTTAATACATAACCGGCAGCAATTTGGTCTTCTAAACCGGCTTCACGCACTTCCTCTTGAATTAATTCAAATAACTCATGATATCTTGGTTCGACAACTTCCGATAAAGTATGTCGTGACATAGTACGAGCCGGGCGGCCACCAACACTTGGCACATCAATACTTTCTTCCATACTAACTAAATGCTTTAATGCACAGGCATATTGCACTTTAATATCTTCGGCATGACTTAATGGCGTACGGAAAATTTTAGCAATATCACTGGTAACTTGATTTCCTGCTACTGGAATCACTGCAGTATGGCGAAGCGCACCACCAGTGAATATTGAGATATCCATAGTGCCAGCACCCATATCTACCACACAAATGCCTAATTCTTTTTCATCATCAGTGAGTATCGAGTAACTAGAAGCTAATGCAGAGAAAATGAGTTGATCGGCTGTTAAATTGCAGCGCTCTACACATTTCACTAAATTTTTAGCCATATCATTCGCACAAGTAACAATATGTACTTTTGCTTCCATACGTACACCTGACATACCAATAGGGCTTTTAATGCCATCTTGGCAATCTATGCTATATTCTTGAGGTAATACATGTAGCATACGGCGCTCTGCTGAAAGAGGTACACTGCGAGCAGTATGGATAACATTATCAACATCTTCTTGAATCACTTCTTTGTCATTAATTGGCACCATGCCATTTTCGTTTTGACAGCTGATATGTTTTCCAGAGATGCCTAAATAAATTGAGCTAATTTGACAGTCAGCCATCAATTCAGCTTCGTTAATAGCCCGTTGAATAGACTGAATTACTAAATTCAAGTCGTTAACACCACCTTTATCCATACCACGCGCAGGTTGATTACCTACACCAACAATACTTAACTGATTGTCAGGAGTAATTTCGCCGACAGCGACGGAAATTTTAGATGTGCCGATATCTAGTCCAACAACTAAATTTCTTTCTGTAATTTTAGACATTCAGGACCAACTCTTTTGTTTGTGACGCATTACTTCTAAATATATAATTTTGAAATACATTTACTTGAATCGAATGATTTTCAAACACATAACTTTGAAGCTTATTACTTTTAAATAAATAGTTTTCAAACATAACTGTGCGGCTTGATTTTTGTTGTTTTTTTAAGTTTATGCTGGATGACAGATCAGTGACTTGTTTCCAGCCGACTGCCAATCCCGTATCATAACGTAAATCAATATAATCCACCGCTTGTTTTAACTGTTTTTTCCGATTTCTTTTCTGCTTATCTTGCTCTGCTAAGTGAGTTTTGATTAAGGGATATACATCCATAAATCTTTGCACACGCTTTACCCTTTCTTCACGACCTAAATTGAGCCTTACACCGTTATTTAAGGTTAGTTGCCATGAAAATCGTTCACTGAGAATTAATTCATCAATACTCAAATTTCTATATTCAAGTAAATCATTTAAATCAATAAAATTTGTCAATGCTAATAACTCACTTCCTTCAGGCCCAAAAAACTCAGGTAAAGCTTGCTTTAACACCCTTTTTTCCGCTTGAAACGCTTTCCCAAACTGATTCAATAAAAAATCACCATTCCATAAAGCAACGGGAGTTTGGTCAACAACATATATTTTTACTTCATTCGGCCATTGCTTTCTAACCGCTACCGAATAAACCCATGGCAATGCTGATACTTGGGCTTGAATATCATTTACATTGACTTGAAAGAAGTTTCCTAAGTCAATATCACTCATTGCACTTAGCACTTCTTCACGTTGGGTGTACGGCATTTCTCCGGTGATCACTATAGAGTTCACAGGAGAATGCTCTTGCTCAACAAGCATTTTTGTTAACCACCAACCTAGACTTACCAAACTAATAAGCACACACACGAAAAACGCCAAGCCAAGGCCAAATGACAATGCTCGTTGATTTTCAGATGTAAATTGCTTACCACTCATGTAATTTCCTACGGTTTAAACCGCTCCTACAAAACTGTCGAAATGTAAGTCGAACTAAAAGTCGACTTACATTAAAGCTATACGTTCTACTAATTCGCTAAAGGTTAAACCATGCACTTTTGCCGCTTTAGGCACTAGTGATGTTTTTGTCATACCCGGTACGGTATTTACTTCTAATATTTGCCAATGTCCTTTACTGTCTTGCATCAAATCAACACGTCCCCAGCCACTTGCGCCTGTTGCTTTGAACGCTTGCAATGATAATTTTTTTATTATTTCTTCTTCATGCTTAGGTAAACCACATGGACAATGATATTGAGTACTCGTTGACTGATACTTTGCCTCATAGTCATAAAATTCCCGTGGTGTTTCCATGTGAATTGCGGGTAATGCTTCATCACCTAAAATAGCAACGGTATATTCAGGGCCGTCAATCCACGCTTCTAATAACACATCACCGTCAAAACCAAATGCTTCTATCAATGCGTTATGTAATTTTTCTGGCGAATCAGCCATTGCCATGCCAATACTTGACCCTTCATGAGCAGGCTTAACCATCACTTTCCCGCCTAAATCATCAAGTTGTTTTTCAATATCAAGTTGGGCTAACTCTTCTTTGGCAACCACGGTAAAGGGAGCCGTCGGTATATTGCACGCTTTAAACATTTGTTTACTACGCACTTTATCCATTGATAAAGCAGATCCTAAAACATTAGAGCCTGTATAAGCGATCCCCATATACTCTAACGCCCCTTGCAAACAGCCATCTTCTCCTCCTCGGCCATGCAGAGCGATAAAGACTCGCTTAATATTTTGTGCCACTAATTCGGTTAATGGGGTTTCTTGGGTATCGATTAACACCACATTGAAACCTGCTTGTTCTAGCCCTTGCGCAATGGCTTTACCGGAGTTAAGTGAAACCTCCCGCTCTGCAGAATTACCGCCATAAAGTACAGCAATGACCTCTTTTTTAATTGCTTTATTCATGGCTAACGTATTCATCTACTTAACCTTTCCTTGCACTAGCAAAGGATTATTCGATAAATCTCTTGCGACTGTACCAATACTGCCTGCACCTTGGGTGATCACCATATCATTGTCTTGTAATTGCGCCGCCAGTAGCTCTGGCAATACATTAACATCACTCACATATACGGGCTCTAATTGTCCACGTTGACGGATAGAGCGTGCTAAACTTTTACTATCTGCTGTTGCAATAGGAGCTTCACCTGCACCATAAACATCTAATAAAAACAAACAATCTACTGCTGATAAAACTTCAACAAAATCTTCATACAAATCACGGGTTCGTGAATAGCGATGAGGTTGAAATACCATCACTAAACGTTTATCTGGCCAGCCTGTTCTCATCGCTAATATTGTTGCCTTAACTTCACTTGGGTGATGGCCATAGTCATCAACTAGTACCATATCTCCAGCAGCTGTTTTCAAGTTTGCAAGTTGCTCAAAACGGCGACCAATACCTGCAAATTCTGTTAAGGCCTGACAAATGGCTTCATCATCAATACCTTCATCTTTCGCAACGGCAACCCCTGCAAGTGCATTAAGTACATTATGCTGACCCGGTAAATTAACACTCATATCAAGTGGCGGTTGACCATCCACTTCAACAGTAAAATAACTTACGCCGCCATCTTGTTGATAGTTTGCTGCACGAATATCTGCATCTTCAGAAAAGCCATAAGTAATCACTTGCCGACTAATACGTGGCAATAATTCACGGACAACGGGATTATCTATGCACACCACCGCTAAACCATAAAATGGCAAATTATGTAAAAACTCAATATAGGTATCTTTTAATTTTTCAAAGTCACCCTGATAAGTTTCCATATGATCCGCATCAATATTAGTGATAACTGAAACCATAGGTTGCAAATGTAGAAATGAGGCATCACTTTCATCAGCTTCCGCCACTAAATAACGGCTACTGCCTAAGCGAGCATTAGTGCCTGCACTATTAAGCAAACCACCAATAACAAAGGTAGGATCTAATTGACCTTGAGCAAAAATGCTGGCGATTAAACTTGTAGTAGTTGTTTTACCATGAGTACCTGCAATGGCAATACCATGGCGAAAGCGCATTAATTCAGCTAACATTTCGGCACGACGTACTACAGGAATACGTTGTTTTTTAGCTGCGATTAACTCTGGATTTTTTTGATCTATCGCAGTAGAAACCACGATAACACTAGCGTCTTCAATGTTTTTACTGGCATGACCAATAGTAATTGTTGCACCAAGCCCCATTAAACGTTTTACAACTTGGTTTTCACCAATATCAGAGCCTGATATTTGATATCCTTCGTTAAGTAATACCTCAGCAATGCCGCCCATTCCTGCTCCACCGATGCCCACAAAGTGGATTCGTTTAACACGGCGCATTTCAGGTACATTAATCTTATTTTTACTCATTGCTTTTTGGCTCATATAATTACTCATTTTCTGTTCTACGCTGCAGCTAGTTGTTGACAAATATCAGCAACTTTACTTGTTGCATCAGCATCAGCTGCTGCAAAGGCCGATTGAGCCATTTGCTTTAATATTTGCGGTTCAATAAATAACTCGCTTAATTGCTTAGCCAATACCTCACTGGTTAAGTCATTTTGCTTAATCAAAACTGCGCCACCACGAGATACTAAATACTGGGCATTTTTTGTTTGATGATCATCCACAGCATGAGGTAAAGGTACAAAGATTGCTGGTTTTGCTGCCATCGCTAATTCAGATACAGTTAACGCCCCAGCTCGACAAATAACAACATCCGCCCATTGATAGGCATTGGCAATATCATCAATAAATTCAGCCACTCTCACTTGTTCATCAACTAAATGCTGTTGATTGTATGCATCAATAACACCTTGCTGTTTTCCTTTACCTGTTTGATGCCAGATTTTAAAGGGTAAATCGTCATTTTTCCCACAAGTCATCTTTATTAATCCAGCAAAACTTTTTGGCACAATTTGATTCAATACTTGTGCACCTAAACTGCCGCCTATCACTAAAATATTGTGACTGGTTTTAGCTACTTCTTCGTCATGACTATTCTGAATTGTGTGTTCACCAATACTCGCTCTTAGTGGATTACCTACCACTTGTGCAGAAATACTGCTTTTAAATGCATTGGGAAAAGCACAACAAACTTTAGTGGCTATTCGCGCTAATAATCGATTAGATAATCCTGCCGCTGCATTTTGTTCATGTACCACTAGCGGCTTACTCATTAACCACGCAGCCAAACCTCCCGGTGCACTCGCATATCCTCCCATGCCTAAGACAGCATCTGGTTTTGTTTTTCTAATAACACTCAAGGCTTGTAATAAAGAATTGATCAATTTAAATGGCAATTTCAACCATTCTAATATGTTTTTATTGCGCACTCCGCTAATGGTGATGAATGATATTTCAAACCCGTATGCTGGAACAATATCAGCTTCCATGCGATCTGCTGTGCCTAACCAATGAATATTCCAACCTTCACTTTTTAACTTTTCGGCAACGGCAAGTCCTGGGAATATATGCCCACCTGTTCCACCAGCCATCACTAGTAGGGTTGGCGCTCTGCTAGTGGTACGAATAATATTATTAGTCATTATCGCCCCCTATTTTGCGTGTCTTTCTTTTTGATGATGTTGCTTGAATGCTTTGCATTCGCAATTCGTGGTCGATACGAATTAAAATGACTACGGCAAGGGTCATGATGATCATAGAACTGCCGCCATAACTAATCAGGGGCATAGTTAGCCCTTTCGTTGGTACTATGCCAGCACTAGCGCCAACATTTACCGCAGCCTGAAAACATATCCAAATACCTATGGCATAGGCAAAGAAAGCTTCAAAAAACTTCTCTTTCGCCAATGCTTTTTTTCCTAACATTAGCGCTTTAAATACCAACACCATGCTAAGAGCCAAAATCAATGCGATACCGATAAAACCTAACTCTTCCGCTAAAACAGCCATAACAAAATCAGTATGAGCTTCCGGTAAGTATTCTAATTTTTGAATACTGTTACCTAAGCCTTGACCAAAAATTTCACCACGACCATAGGCCATCAATGATTGTGTTAATTGATAACCGCTGCCAAATGGATCTTGCCAGGGATCTAAGAAGCTTGTAATTCGACGCCACCGATAAGGCTCAAAGATAGCTAATAATGACAATAAAAATACACCGACCGAGGCCAAGCTAATAAACTGCCAAAGTTTTGCACCGGCTAAAAATAGTAAGCCGAAGGTAGTAACAAACATGACAATGATGGTGCCTAAATCTGGCTGTCTTAATAGCAAACCAGCAAGTACAGCAAAAACGATTAACGGTTTAGCAAAACCTTTCCAGTCTTCCATAACCTGATCGCGACGACGAACTAAATAGGCAGCCAAGTAGCAAAAGAAGAATAACTTAGCTGGCTCAGCAGCTTGTACTGTTATAGGCCCTATCACAATCCAACGCGTTGAACCATTAACAGAGCGACCAATTAGCAACACAGTAACTAATAAAAAGATGCCAAACATCAATAAGTAACTGCTATTTTTTTGCCACCACGCCATCGGAATTTGTAAAGCAACGCCGGCAATACCCAAACTCAAAACAATGTAAATTGTATGACGAATAACAAAATGAAAAGGATTATTAAATAGTCGTTCTGCTACCGGCATAGAAGAGCTTGCCACCATAATCAAACCGATCATGTACATAATAATGGCTAAAACGACAAAACTACGATCAAAAACCATGCCGCTTTGAGGTGTAGATTCGCTATCAAAAACCTTAACTACACTATTACCAATTGTAGCGCTCAGTGCAGACAAATAAGGTAACTTCATTTGCTGCTCTGTATTTTTTACTGTTGCGGAAGAGGCTCTCATCAGCTTGCCCCCGTCAGTTGAGTAACAGCAGTAATAAACTGCTCACCTCGATCAGAGAAGTTTTTGAACATATCTAAACTAGCGCAAGCAGGTGAAAGCAGTACAATATCACCTATATTAGCGCTTGCTTTAGCTATTTGTACCGCCTCGATTAAGCTAGTGACTTTACTTGAGTTACTTACACTGCCTACTAACCTAGCAATTTTGTCACCATCTTTCCCCAACGTAATGACCTGACTAACATATTGCTCTATAGATTTTACTAGCGGGGTAAAATCAGCACCTTTACCATCACCACCAGCAATCAGGATCAAACGTTGTTTGGTTTTACCTTGTGAAGTAAGGGTTTGCGCTAACCCATTAATTGCCGCGATAGTCGCGCCAATATTCGTCGCTTTAGAGTCATTAATCCAAGTTATATCATCTATGGTCTCAACTCGTTGGCATCGGTGCGCTAACCCCGTAAAACCAGCTAAGTTATCAATCATTGCTGTCAATGACCAACCCGCACTGTGACCGAACGCCAAAGCAGTTAAATAATTTAGCGCGTTGTGCATTCCTGCTAAGGGGAGTTTTTCTAGTGCAACCAAGTTTTGCTCGCCAAAAGCTAAATTCGCATTACCGTCATGTACAGTAATGCCAAATTGATTTTCACTTGGCACACCACTACCAAAAGAAAGTATTGGCTGGGATTTATTAGGCGTATTTGTTGCGATATCATCACGATTAGTAATTGCTAACTTACCTTGTTGATAGATGCTTTGCTTGATTTTTTGATAATTTTCCATGTTCTGATGACGATCAAGATGATCATCACTAACATTTAATACGCTAGTTGCAATGGCTTGCATACTGGTTAAGGTTTCTAATTGGAAACTGGACAACTCTAAAATTAATAACTCTGGCAAACCGTTACTTGCACAAGTATTAGTACCCACTTTTTCATCAGTAAATATATCTAATACTGGCTGGCCAATATTACCACCAAGTTGAGCATTAACCCCTAAACACTTTGCCAAATAGTCAAGCAGTGATACCACGGTAGATTTACCGTTTGAGCCAGTTACCGCTATAATATCAATAGACTTACCTTGTTCATCAAAGCCACGCTCATTGTTTATTTGGCAAAACAACTCAACATCGCCCATCACACAACAATCAACACTGATATATGATGCTATTTCATCAATAGCACTATCAATGCCAGGACTAATCAAAATAATATCTGCATTGGCGATTAATTCACTTTGCCATTGGCCTAGAGTTAAACTTGCCGTAGGGAAGTCTTTACTGAACTGTTGCTCATTGTAATCTCCAGTGAAAGGGTTAGCGCGAGAATCGTTAACAGCAAAACACAAATCATGCGCACTAAGGTAGCGAACACAGGACATACCTGTGATGCCAGCGCCTAGCACTAGTATTTGTTTATGTTTAAAGTCTGTTAACAATGTCATTTATTATATTTTCTCTTGCTTCTCTTACTCGTAACTAATAACTCTTCACTCAAGTCTATTTTGCCTAACGAAGTTTCAATGTTGCTAAACCGATCAATACTAAAATTAATGAAATAATCCAAAAGCGCACTATAACTCTTGGCTCTGGCCATCCCTTTAACTCATAATGATGATGAATTGGTGCCATGCGGAATATTCTCTGACCACGCATTTTATATGAGCCTACCTGTAAAATTACTGACACTGTTTCGATAACGAATACACCGCCCATAATAAATAATACTAATTCTTGCCTTACTAATACGGCTATAACACCTAAAGCTGCCCCGAGTGCTAATGAACCTACATCGCCCATAAACACTTGCGCTGGATACGTGTTAAACCATAAGAAACCAAGGCCTGCCCCAACAATGGCGGTACAAACCACAACAAGCTCAGATGTCATGCCGATGTGTGGAATATTTAAGTAACCTGCGAAATTCACGTTACCAGTAACATAAGCAAATAAGGCGAAAGCGCCTGCAACCATAATAGTTGGTACGATAGCTAAGCCATCTAAACCATCAGTTAAGTTAACCGCATTACTCGTACCAACAATGACAAAATACGTCATCACAATATAAAAGATGCCTAACTGGGGCATTACATCTTTAATAAAGGGGATAAGTAAGAAGGTTTGCTCTGGGTGGGATATTTGGTATAAAAATAGTGCCGTTGCTAAGCCTGCTACCGTTTGCCAAAAATACTTCCATTTTGCAATCAAACCATTGGCATCTTTTCGAATCACTTTACGATAATCATCTACAAAGCCAATCAAGCCAAAGCTCACCACGACAAACAGTACCACCCAAACGTAGATGTTCGTTAGGTTCGCCCATAATAGAACACTAACAACTATTGAAGCTAAAATGAGTATGCCGCCCATCGTTGGCGTGCCTGATTTTGACAAATGACTTTCAGGGCCATCATCACGTACGGTTTGACCAATTTGCATCTTTTGCAAATAACGAATTAACTTAGGACCAAAATAAAGCGAAATAAATAACGCAGTTAAGGTACTAACAATGGCACGAAATGTTAAATATGAAAAAACATTAAACGCGCTATAGTACTGAGTTAAATATTCAGCTAACCAATGTAACATTAAGAATTATCCTGTTTAATCGTGCTAAGTTTATTTAAACTTAGCAACTGACTTTCTTCTTGCTGTTGAGCATGCCAGTTAATAATATTTTCAACGACATATTCCATATGAGCGCTACGTGAGCCTTTTATTAAAATATTTACTTCTTCAGTAGTGACCTCTTGAGTACTATTATTTCTAAACATTAATAAGTTAAACAAGTAGTCTTCAAGCATGTTCTTATCACTAAAGTGTTCACTTATTGCTTCATTTTTTCGTGCAAAGGCATCGCTAGAATTTTGGCTTAACACCCCTAAGGTAAGTAAAACATTGATACCTTGCTCTTTAGCATATTCACCAACTTCTTGGTGATAACTACGGGCATCACTGCCCAATTCAGCCATATCACCTAGCACTAAAACTCGTTGCCCTGAATAACTAGCAAGTAAAGTAATTGCTGCTTTAATCGACTCAACATTGGCATTGTAAGTATCATCAATTAACTTAATTTTATTACTAACATGAGTTTCATTTAAGTGATGAATATTTAAACGGCCTTTTACAGGCGCCATCTCGGCTAAGCCTAGTTTGATATCATTTAGTGTTGCGCCACATTCAATAGCTGCCGCCGCCGCTGCGACTGCATTACAGACATTATGCTTTCCTGGCACCGTTAATTTAATAACGCATTGACCCAATGAACTTTGCAGATCAAAACTCGCACAGCCATTTTCATCTAAAACGACATTTTCGCTGTAGCAGTCGGCATTAACGGGGTTAAGACATGAAAAAGTTCGCACTTGTTTGTCGGTTAATCGCCACTGCCATTTACTCGTGTATTTAGTGTCTTTGTTATACAGGGCAACGCCATCTGTCGCTAATCCTGAAAAAATTTCACCTTTAGCACGAGCTACACCACATAAATCACCAAAGCCTTCTAAGTGAGCCGCGGCAATATTGTTGATCATCGCAACATCAGGCTTGACTAATTCAGCGGTATAAGCAATTTCACCAATATGATTAGCGCCCATTTCAATCACGGCAAAATCATGATCTTGCTCTAACCGTAGCAATGTTAGCGGTACGCCAATATCATTATTAAAATTACCATTAGTTGCTAATACTTTACCTAAACGAGATAAAATGGCTGCTAGCATTTCTTTTACCGTAGTTTTACCGCTACTACCTGTTATACCAACAGTTTTTGGCGACACTTGCTGTTTAACGTAAGCAGCAATTTTTCCAAGCGCAATACGCGTATCATCGACAACAATTTGGGCAACTTTATTGTTATCAATGTCTGCAATTTGATGATCAACAATGAGTACCTGACAACCATTTTCAATAACTTGCTCAGCGAAACGATGGCCATCAAAATTTGGCCCTTTCAGTGCTAAAAACGCATCTTGTTCTTTTGTTTTTGATTTTTCTAGTAACTCTTCTTCTAACATTAGTGCACGAGAGTCAGTCACTATATTTTTTACTTTGATAGACATTATTGATTCATGGCAAACTAACTGACCATTCATTGCCGATGCAAGTGTTGTCAGGTCTAAGCAGATCATGTTTTTTCACCTGCTAATTTATCTGACAAAGAGTGCTGTTCTAAATTATCAAAAAAGCTCTTTACGACTTCGCGTTCGTTATAATCAATTCTGTCGTTACCTAAAATGATATAATCTTCATGTCCTTTGCCTGCTAACAACACCACATCATTATCCTGTGCTTTTGCTAATGTTTCTAACACGGCTTGTTTTCTATCGACAATGACCTTGACTTGGCAGTCTTTTTTGAGTCCCGCCAATACATCTTCAATAATACTCATCGGCTTTTCAGTACGAGGATTATCATTGGTGACAACTAAACAGTCGGCATATTTTTGAGCGGCCTGCGCCATTAATGGTCGTTTTCCTTTATCTCTGTCACCACCACATCCAAAAACAACAAATAGATTGCCATTGCAATGTTGACGACAGGCTATCAATGCTTTTTCTAACGCATCAGGAGTATGAGCATAATCAACTACTGCTGTTGGGGCATGTTGATATGAATAGGCCTCCATCCTCCCTGCAATCGCTTTAACACTCGTAATTTTTGTCGCAATGGTTGTTAAGGTAATACCTTCAATTAATAACACGGCAATAACTGCTAGTAGGTTATCAACATTGAAGTCGCCCAATAATGGGCTGTGAATTTTAATATCACCAAGGTGAGTATTTAAGACAAAATCAACGCCTTGTTTGTGATGCCTAATACTATGGCAACTAACGAATTGAGCATGTTGACGCACTATTTCACTACGGCCATAAATCCACAAGTTTTGTTGTGGTAATTTTTGAGATGGCCAATTCTCCAGCCAAAATCGAGCTTCAACATCATCACCATTTAATACCGCAACTTGTTTTTCATCACAGGTAAACAACTGCCTTTTTGCCGAGGAATACTCAGCCATAGTGCCATGATAATCTAGATGGTCGCGGCTTAAATTAGTAAAAACAGCAATATCAAAAGTATTGCCTGTTACTCTGCCCTGCTCAATCGCATGAGATGACACTTCCATGGCAAGATGCGTTACTTTTTCTTCATTAACTTCTTTCTGACTGACTTTCTTTTGACTAAAGAGGGAGAATAATTGCACTAAATCTGTCGCACTAGGCGTGGTATTTTCTAACGCTTCTAAATCATCAACCATACCGGCACCGTTAGTACCGATAATTGCGCAAGGTTTCTGGCAACTTGTTAAAATTTGTCCAAGCAGTAGGCTACTACTCGTTTTACCATTAGTGCCCGTAATGCCAATCATAGTCATGCTTTTTTCTGGTGATTGATAGTAGGCACTAGCAAGGGCAAACAGCTTTTTGTTTAACTGATAAAAGCTAATAACAGCAATTTGCTCTTTAGCCACATCAATATAACGAATACTTGCGTGTTCGGCTTCATTTTCACATTCAGATAAAACTAACTTAGCACCGTCAGCTATTGCTTTTCCTATGTATTGCCGACCATCTTGTACATGACCGATAATGGCGCAGAAGATATCACCAGAGCCAGTTTTATTGCTTATACTACGACTATCGTTAGTTAAGTCACCTTGATAGCCTGATAAATTTATATTATCAGGACAAGTTACTGCGAAATCACTCAACACTTGTTTGATTAGTTGAGTCGAGGGCCTTTTAATTGATGATTTAAGCATCATTGGCCGCCCTATTGATACTTTGTACTTTATTTTTCGTTACTCGCAACTCGTTACTCGAAACTACGTTATTACTCAAAGCCATTTTGTCACTTGCATCGGGGGCAACATTTAAAATTCTCAGTGCTCCTTTCATTACTCGAGAAAATACCGGTGCAGCTACTTCTCCACCATGATATAAATCGCCGCCTGGGTCATTAATAACCACAACCACAACAACTTTTGGATCTGTAATTGGTGCCACCCCTGCAAAGAGTCCGACATAGTCATTGCCATAACCTCCAGCGACCGCTTTAAATGAGGTGCCCGTTTTACCACCTACGCGATAACCGTCAACTTTTGCTTTTTGCACATGTTCATCAACCACAGTTTCAAGCATTTGAGTAATTGCCAGTGAGTTTTTCTTAGAAAAGACACGTTCACCTTCTGATGGTTTATCCATTTTTACGATAGATAACTCGCGTTTAATACCACCATTTGCTAAGGTCGCATAAAAGCGAGCCAACTGCATTGGTGTTATAGCCAAGCCATAACCCCAAGAAAGTGTAGCTAATTCAAATTTTGACCAACGTTGCCTGTCATGCATCATGCCTGAGCTTTCACCAATTAAGTCTGTACCTGTACTGTCAGCAAATCCTGCATCAAAAAACTTATCTAATAAAAACTCTTTTGGCACTGAAAGTGCCAACTTTGTCGTACCCATATTTGACGAAGTAACCAAGATATCTTCAATAGATAACTTGCCACGATTAATAGGATCATTCACGCGTCTACCACCTAAACGCATCCATCCTGGGCTAGTATTAATAATAGTATTAGCCTTAACTGAACCAAATTCTAACGCCGTTAAAGCAGTTAATGGTTTCATAGTTGAGCCGGGCTCATAAATATCTGTTATCGCACGGTTTCTAAAACGGTGAATGGCAGTATTACGACGATTATTTGGGTTATACGATGGGCTATTTGTCATCGCTAATATTTCACCGGTATGAATATCGGCCACAACCACAGAGCCAGAAGTTGCTTTGAACGCTTGTACAGCACCTTTTAATTCTTTATAAGCAATAGCCTGAATACGTTGATCAATTGTTAAAATAACATCTTGTGCTGCTTGGGCCTTTTCTACAGAAAGTATTTCAATTTTTCTGCCTTTGGCATCTTTTCTAAAACGCTTATTACCACCTTTACCGGTTAATATTTGATCATATACACGTTCTACCCCTTCAATACCTTTATCATCAACATTGGTAAATCCAACTATATGGGCACTAATCTCTCCGGTTGGATAAAAGCGTTTTGACTCTTTACGTAAATGAATACCCGGTATTTTCAGCTCTCGAATATATTTTGCCATTGCGGGAGAAATTTTTCTCTCAAGGTAAACAAAGCGTTTACTCGGATTACGAATAACGCGAGCAGTAAGTTTATTGACATCTTTGCCTAAAACATCAGCAAGGGCTTGCCAGTGTTCAGTCATTGTAAGGGCATTCATGTCCATGATAATTTTTGGATCAGCCCAAACCGTTTCTACTGGAACACTAATGGCTAATTCGTCGCCGTTTCTATCAACAATAGAGCCACGTTGTACTGTATTAGCAGCAATACGCATTGAGCGCATATCACCCTGCTTTTTCAACATATCCGGTTCAATTACTTGAATATAAGCACTACGCGCTAGTAACCCGGTATAAATCAGGACAACAATGCCTATCACAACGTAATAACGCCATGCGGTTGTTGTTGGTTGACTACTGCGATTACTGGCTTTTTTGTTCATTTACTCATGTGCTTAATGGTTGTTTTCTTTCGGACCAAAGTCCAACCTACAAAAGGTTTATTTTAGGGTGACAATTACTTCTGAATCGGCATCCGGTCGCTTCATATTCAACAGTTTTTTTGCTCTGCTTTCTATCGCGCTATGTTCTGCTAAGCTATTTTGTTCAAGCAATAAATTGCGCCACTCAATATCTAACTCATCTCTTTGGGTATATAACTGTTCTAATTCACTGGTTTTCTGTCTGTTGACATGCGTATAATAAATAACTGAAAATGCAGAGACTACAACTAAAAACAATAAAATATAACTTAGAAAATGCTCTACAATATCTTGCCAAATATCTAATGCTAACACTTGATTAGATGGTGTTTTTTTTGGCGCTACCCTTTGATTTACCAAAACTAATCAACTATATGGGGTAAGCGTTTCGCAATACGCAACACTGAGCTACGAGAACGAACATTCTCTTCAACTTCACTTTTGCTTGGTTTTAATTTACGACCAATTAAAGTAAGCTTTTTGCCTTTATTTAATTCTTCTTCACTAATGGGTAAACCTCGAGGTACTTTCTTACCTTGAGAATGCTTTTTCATAAATTGTTTTACTAACCGGTCTTCTAAGGAGTGAAAACTTATAACCACTAAGCGACCATTTTCAGCTAACACAGTTAACGATGCTGCCAATGCTTTTTCTATTTGTTCAAGCTCACTATTGATGTACATACGAATAGCTTGAAAGCTACGAGTTGCAGGATGCTTTTTGATTTCTCGTTGTGGAGCAGTAGTTTTGATCAGTTTCGCTAATTGACTGGTACGAGTAAAAGGGGTTTCTTCACGAGCATCAACAATAGCATTAGCAATGCGCCAAGCATGCTTTTCTTCGCCAAATGTTCTCAATACCCAAGTAATGTCTTCCACATCTGCAACAGCGATCCACTGGGCCGCCGTTTGTCCTCGCGTAGTATCCATACGCATATCTAACGGACCATCTTTCATAAAGCTAAAACCACGTTCAGCTTCGTCGAGTTGTGGAGAGGAAACGCCTAAATCCAGCAAGATACCATCCACTTTGCCGGTTAATTCATGTTGTTGGGTTATTTCTGCTAAATTGGCAAAACCTTGATGTTCGATATGAAAACGCTCATCATCTTTGAACTTTTCAGCAGCAATAATGGCACTAGGATCACGATCAATAGCGATCAATCGCCCCTGTGTTGATAGTTTTGATAAAATCAAAGATGAGTGACCACCACGACCAAAAGTGCAGTCGATATAGCAACCATTAGGATCAATATCTAAACCATCGATCGCTTCGGTTAATAAAACAGAAATATGTGCTTTATCTAATTCCATGTTGTTATTTTTATACTCTTTTAAAACTGGTGATTTTTATAATGACAAATCTAATAAACGTTCAGTTAATTCAATTTCGCCTGATTGAATTTTATCAATACCTTGCTGTATTTGTGCCTGCCATGCTGACTCGCTCCAAATTTCAAACTTTTTCAGCTGTCCTACTAACATTACCGACTTTTCTAAACATGCATGTTTTCTTAACGGTCCACTGAGTAATAAGCGACCATTTTTATCCATATCGCAATCTGTAGCGTTACCGAGTAAAACTTGTTGCAATAAGCGCTCTTGCTGATTCATACTTGATAAGTTGCAAAGTTTTAGTTCAATTTCTTCCCATTCAGGCAAGGGATAAAGTAGTAAGCACGCGTGTTGAATATCGACCGTGCAGATCATTTTTCCTTGGCAATCAGCAAATATCTCCTCGCGATACCGTGTTGGTACCGTGATTCTATTTTTACTATCTAGCGTTATTGCGCTGGCGCCTCGGAACATATCTCTAAACTTGCCTTAATTGCTTAATTTTTTGCTGAGTAATTCTTTAAGATCCACAATTACCCACTTTTTACCACATTGATACAGTTTAGTGACTAAAGCAAACTTATGTCAAGCTAATAATGGGGAAAATAAGGATACAAGTACTGGTCAAAACACCAGTAAAATTAAGGGCTGGATAAAGAAATTCAGGAAGTGGATGAATTTGTGGGTTTTTGTGGATCCTCATTCCATAAAATCACAAAAAATGATCATAAAAAATTTTTATTAATAGAAAATAGTTTAGATAGCATGTTCAAGTGGCAAAAAAGTGTAATCTCAGCCCAATTAAAAAACCCCGCATATAGCGGGGCTTAATTAATAGGTATTGGTTATACCATTAAACAGAGCATTTTTTAAAACAACTCATCTTCAATATCAAACATGCAATCACAACCTGATTTAGCTGAAGCAATTAATGAAATACGACGAGGAAGTAAGCGCGTGTAATAATAACGAGCTGTATGCAATTTACTTTGATAAAAGTCTTTACCACTATCGCCATTACTGTCTTTTTGAGTTAATGAGACTTGCGCCATTCTTGCCCATATATAGGCCATTGCGGTGTAACCAAACACATGTAAATAATCATTGGCCGATGCACCAAGCTCATTAATATTATCTTGAGATTTAGTGAGTAAATCTGCAGTAAGCTCGGTTAAATCATTTAATGCTTCATCAAGTGGTGTAATAAATTCAGCCATAGCGGCATCATTTTTGTTCGTCTCAATATAAGTATTCACTTCGTCAGTGAATACTTTTAACATAGCTCCCTTTGAAGTAGCAATTTTTCGCACTAACAAGTCCATGGCTTGAATACCATTTGTGCCTTCATAAATTTGAGTGATTCGCGCGTCTCGCACTAACTGCTCTTGTCCCCATTCACGAATAAAGCCGTGACCGCCAAAAACTTGCTGCCCTGCAACGGTATTTTCAAAACCTAGATCGGTAAAGAATGCTTTAGCAACTGGTGTCATTAGTGCCGCTAATGCTTCACCTTTAGCTTGCTCTTCACCTTCACCGTAAGTAGCGTAGTCTAATTGCATAGATATATAACTTGAAAGCGCACGCGATCCTTCATTTAATGCTTTCATATTTAACAGCATACGGCGAACATCGCCATGCACCATAATAGAGTCAGCTTCTTGATTTGGATTTTTAACGCCATTTTGTTTACTGTCAAGTGCTCGACCTTGCAATCTGTCTTTCGCGTATTCTAGCGCATTTTGATACGAACGAACTGCAGCACCTAAACCTTGAATACCAACACCTATACGTTCAAAGTTCATCATGGTGAACATACAAGCTAAACCTTTGTTTAACTCACCAATTAAATAACCTTTTGACTCATCAAAATTCATCACACAAGTTGCAGAAGCATGAATTCCCATTTTGTGTTCAATTGAACCACAACTCACATTGTTATGACCGCCAATTGTTTCATCATCGTTAACATGAAATTTAGGTACTAAAAATAGTGAAATTCCCCGTGGACCAGCTGGCGCATCAGGTAATTTGGCTAAAACTAAATGCACAATATTTTCGGTAAGATCGTGTTCACCGCCAGTAATGAAAATTTTATTGCCTGTAACGTTATAACTACCATCTTCTTGGGGTATAGCTTTGGTACGAATAATACCTAAATCAGAGCCAGAATGTGATTCAGTTAAGCACATTGAGGCGGACCATTCTCCTGCATACATACGCGTAAGATAACGCTGTTTTAATTCTTCACTACCATGCTTTGCTAACGACAAAGCAGCTCCTGCAGTCAGTACAGGGTAAAGGGCAAATGAAATATCTGCACTACAAAGCATTTCTTCGTGTAAAGCGGTTAGCATTTTTGGCATGCCCATTCCGCCATAGTTTACATCACCACCAAGTGCAGTCCAGCCGCCTTCAGCGTAAGTATTAAAAGCTTCTTTATATCCTGGAGCAGTGGTAACTACTCCCTCTTTAAAGCTCACGCCAATTTCATCGCCTTGTCGCGAGATTGGGGCTAGCTCTTGCTCAGATATTTTGGCACATTCTTGTAAAATTGCTTGGGCTGTGTCTTTATCAACTTGCTCAGCTAATTTAGGCAACTTTTGCCACATTTTATCAGCTTGAAATACTTCATAAAGCAAGAAACTCATATCTTTTAATGGAACTTTATATTCAGCCACAACAACCCTCTTTAATTATATTATGTAAGTGCAATTTCTTAAATTTAACAATCAACTTAGTCAACTCTAACTAAAATCGAGAAACGAAAATCAAACACCTGATTCAAACAAGTGTTTGAATATTACATTAATCATTATAAAAGTAAAGTTTAACTGCAAATTACGCATGCTAAACTTGATGTTTTGTTAAACCTTGAGTTAATGTTAAAGAGTTAATACCAAGTGAAGTATAGAAAACTTATTAGGAATTGCAGTGAAAGCTATCAAAATTTTGCTTTATCTATCGTTATTTTTTGTTGGCTTTGCAGAGGCCAAGCAGATTAGTTTTTCTAAACATCCGCAAGAAAATCATTACATCTTCAATTACCAATGGCTTGATCATAATGACCAGCCGCAATCAATGAGCTTTGCTTTAACAAAACCGGCATTATTTGAACGTTTTAGAATGCTTAGACCTTATCAAAGTGAATTTGCGCAAAAAACAATTATGCGCACAGTAAGAAAGCAACTTAGAAAAGAGCCATTAAATGGAGCACAGGCTTTTTTCTTGCAACAAGATGGAAAAATGGTAGTGCAAGTAAAAGGGCAAGAGAATAAAAATGTCGCTATTGCTTATCAAAAAGTTAAAGAAATAGAGCAAAAGACTACCTCCGAGTATTTTAAAAAAAATTATTACCAATTGTTTAGGACACATGATGAAGTGTCAGGAGTAAAAATAAATCACGCCAGCATTGCGAATGACTCTGTTGCTGATTTCAAAGTACTTAAGCCGATAATTTTAGATAAGGTTTCTATCAAGAATATTCGCAAAGTAACTAACTATGTACTTAGTTTTGTTCAGAACATTCCGTACTCTACATTAGAGTCACGTATTACATCTTCAGGTGCAGGTTTTAATCCCCCAGCAAAATTATTGTGGGAAAATCAAGGGGATTGCGATAGCAAAGTGACATTAACAGCGACAATATTACGAGCTTTGATGCCAAGAATAGATATGGCAATGTTCTATATTGATAAACACGCTTTCATTGGTATTGCCATTCCCGCCAGCGCTGGAGAAATGGCTATAGAACATCAAGGTGTTAATTATCTATTAGGAGAGCCAACAGGACCTGCACTGTATACGTTAGGTGAATTAGCGCCTGAGTCTGAGTTAGCGGTGAATCAAGGCCGATATGTTGCAGAAGCTTTTCATTCTGATGGTAGTCTCTAGTTCTTAAAAACGTTATCAAATAACCTAATCTACAACTTCTTCAAGTTCAGTTAAAAAAGTTAAACTGGGTGCGAAAAAAGCAGCCCCTGTTTCTGCTTGTGTGTATTTAAGTAAATGATCGACATTGCCATGTTCATCACCATGAATCATGCTCTTTAACATTATTTCAAATGGCTCGGGCGATTGACAATAAGAGACAAAAAATAAGCCCTGCTGTTTCATATCACCATAAGGCATGCTTTGTCTTAGAATTTCAATAGAGTTACCGTTTTCATCTTTTAAACTAGTACGTTTAGTATGAGCAGTTAAAGGTTTATTTCCACTTTCATATTCAACATTATCAACTTTAGTGCGCCCATAAACATCTTCTTGCTCTTTATCTTTCAATGAACCCCAAAGAGTTAAATTGTGCTGATAGCGTTGAGTATGTAAATAACTACCACTGGCAAAAACAGCATCATCACATTCTTTAACGAGTGCAACTTTTCTACGGTGCATACCCTGAGGGTTTTCTGTTCCATCAACAAAACCGGTCAAATCACGACCATCCAGAAAGCGAAATGCCTGCACTTGTTCAATTAATTCAACACTGTCAGCGAGTAACTGACAAACCTTAGAGCATACAATATGGTTGACATCAGAGCGATCACTTCGAATCTCTATATAAATATCAACATTACTACTGGGGGCTATTCTGTCTTCATTATTCATCGAAGGAAATGCTTTCAACAATACAGGGCGAGCTTGTGGGTAGAATTCATCCCAATAATTTGCCCCGATAGCAATAACACCGGTTAAATTCGCTTCTGAAAATTGATCCGCATAATCATCAAATAATGCAGGTAAACGAGACAAAGCAGTTCGAATAAATGCGTTTTTATCATCTAAAACATTGAATAGTAAATAACTGCCATGTAAGTTTGGCTCTGCACAAACACCAAATTGTTCTCTAGCCATTTGAAATCCCAGTAATATTGTGGCTTTTATAACAAGAGTATATACCCTGTATACCCCATAGAATAGTAAAGTTTACATAATATGACCAAGTGTTATTTCACTTGCCATATATCATCTTTACCTTTACACATAATTTTTTCTAATGTTTCTTCCTGGTTTTTGAAATAATTAATAAACGTTACTTTATGACAGGTTTGGCCTTTCTTTATAAATTCGATATCCTTTGATATTTTGCCACGACTACCACTTTCACCATTTTGCCAGAAAACTTGTTTCTTCGAATTATCTTCAAGTAGAATCAATACTTTTTCTTGCATCATGGTGACATCATTTGCAGTCAAATATTTGGCTGAGAGTGATTTAGAATCAACAATGCCGGTTAACCCCGCTACCACTTCAAATGGCAAGGATATTACGCCTTTGAAAAAACCTGAAACTAAGCCACTACTAGCTTCTTTACCTATGTTTCTAGCATCTACTACAATATCTTCTATTCGCGTCAAATATTGAGGAATATCATCACGAGAATGTTCTAATACAGTTATATATTTTGTCGAATGAGGTCGCCATTTTGCCGATTCACTTATCGCGTCATTGCTTGTTGAAACAACCGCATCAATTCGCTTCAATATTTTGGGTAAATCTTTTTGCAGCACTTGTAATTGCACTTCAACTTTATCTAAATGCTGCCAAAGGTTAGGTAGCTGCTTTGAATACTGCTCGCTTTGTTCTAACCCTTGCTCAACTAAAGGCAGTATATTGTTTATTTGCATTAAAATTGCGGGGACTTGTTTATCAACTAAAGCTCTCACTTGAGTAACTTCTGCGCGAACTAATTCAACTTCATCCACTATGGTAGAAATATGTGGAGTCGTTCTATCAATAGCTTTAATAAAATTAGGTATTTCTTTACTAAAAGAAAGTAAAGCATAGGCAAAATATGCTATTGCAATCGCAAGCAAGGCTTGGGAAACAGAAAATTTTGATATCATCAATCAGCATCCATTTTATTTTTGTGTAGAACCAAATTAATTTCATCAAGTAAACAATGAGTTAAATCATCAACAATATCAACATTTTGTTTCTTAATTGCACTCTCCAACTCCATAGCACTTTGAGACAATTCAGCAAAATCAAACATTTTGGCAGCACCCGCTATTTTATGGGCTGTTCTCGCCAAATTTTCATTATCATGACTATAGCGTAAGATATCCTGCTTATCCTGCAATAAATTTTTAACAAATGATTGCACAAGATCTGAGATATCAAGGCTACTGTCCACTTGCTCTGGGGAATCATTAATGGCAGAACCATTAACTTCAGGGTAATGCTGAGCAATAGTCGCTAAAAATGTTTCTCGTTCAATAGGTTTCTTCAGGTGGCCGGCAAAACCAAGCGCCAAATATTGTGCTATTTCATGAGACATTGCATTTGCCGTCAGAGCATATATTGGGTGATTACAGCCAAGTTTACGCAGTTCTTCTAATGCTTGTATGCCGTCCATTCTAGGCATTTGAATGTCTAATAAGGTTAAGGTTGGCTGATGTTCCATGCATAATTCTACCGCTTCAATACCGTTACAAGCTTCAATCACTTCTAAACCTAAACTGGTTAATAGTCTAGCAATCAAACGTCGATTATCCTCATGATCATCAGCCAATAAGATCTTGCCTGCATATTTCTTCCTTTGCGTAGTTATGCCTAGCACATTTTCATTAGCTTCAATACTATCTAATGAAGGATAGATTTCTCCAAAAGGTAATTTAAGAACAAAAGTACTACCATGATTTAACTGACTGTTAACGGTTATATTTCCGGACATTACTTTTGCAAGTTGCTCAGATAAAAATAATCCTAAGCCTGAGCCTGAGAACCTTCTACTAATACTATTATCACCTTGAGTAAAAATATTGAAAACTTTCGCAATTTGCTCTGAATTCATTCCTATTCCAGTATCGGTAACAGTGAACAGTAGTGTTTTATCTATTATTGAAATATCTAAAGATACCCATCCTTCGCTGGTAAATTTTATAGCATTAGAGCAGAGGTTTATTAGAATTTGCTTCAATCGCAAACCGTCAACATCAATAATAAAAGGGCTAGGCAAATGATGGGTAATAGTAAATGATAAATTTTTACGTTGTGCTTGTTCGGTAAAGATATCATTTAACTTGTCTACTATTTCGTGTAGATTGTGCTGCCTGTTTTCTAACTCAAACTTGTTTGCTTCAATTTTACTTAAATCTAAAATATCATTAATTAATTGCAGTAAGTGCAAGCTATTACTATGAATAACTTCAACTTCTTTAACTATAGTTTCATCGTCAAAATCACCATGAATAATTGCTTCCGCCTGACCAAGAACTGCGGTAAGAGGTGTTCTAATTTCATGGCTCATATTCGCTAAGAATTGACTTTTGATCATATTAGCATCTTGCAATTCTTTTGTTAAAAATTCTAAAGCTTCTGTGCGCTGTTTAACTCTATTCTCTAACTCTCTGGTTAACTTACTTTCAAGATAACGGCGATAAATCAAAAACAATACCACCAACAAAAAGGCAACACCTAACACAATAAATTGACGTTGCTGGTCTGCTTTAGTTGATTCTAATTGCTGAAGTTTTTTACTTTGTTGCAAGCTTTTTACTTGTTGAGTTAGTTGATCAGACTCAAATTGAGCTATTTGCTCATTAAGTGTTTCATTTGATAATTTTAAACGCGCTTTTTGATAAGATAACTGTGCTTTCAATGCTTTTATTGTTTTGTGATCGGCTGCATAAATGAGTGACATTAAACCTAAATTGTCATTCATTAATTCTTGAAAGCCCATTTTCTCAGCAATTACATTTGATAACTCAACATTAAGTCGAGCTTGCTCAATATCGCCTTGATGAAAAAATATTTTAGCTAAGACATGTAAACTACCACCATGCGTTTTTTGGTGCCCTATTCTTTGGCTTTCATTGATTGCTGAAAGAGTATAACTTAGTGCTTTGTCCAGACTGGATAGAGCATAATAAACTTCGGCAATATTATGCAGTTGTGAGGCGGCATCATAATGATGTTCATGTAATTGAAAGTAGTTTAGTGCATTTGAAATGTATTGTTCCGCCTGCTGATATTGGCCCGAATGTTTGTAGGAAACCCCTAAATCTCCTGATGCCTTAGCAACACCGTAGTCATCGCCTATGACCTGCCTTTTAGTGATAACCTCCTTTAGCATATTAATGGCAATATCAAAACGACGTAGGCTTATATAAAGCACTGCTAGGTTATAACGTACATCAATTTTATCTACTTCGTCACCATAACGTTGATACAATGGCTCAGCCTGTTGATAGCTTTTCAGCGCAGCAACAGCATCTCCTTGAGATGTTTGCACCAAGGCAATATTATTAAATAGGTTAGCTTGCTTAATTGCTATTTCTGCAGAAAAAGGTTGTTTTTGAAAATAGTATAGAGCGGCTTGATAAGAGAGCAGAGATTGCTCATATTGACCTTGAAAATAAAAAATAATACCGATTAATTTATCTGCTTGAGCTTGTTGTAATGACAAGTTTTCTTGGACAGCTAATTGTTTAGCTTGTTGGGTTACTGTTAATGCGTTTTTTAAATCGCTTAAGGTTAAATAACCACGACTTTGTAGCAAAAGTATTTTTATTCGTTGAGCATTATTAAGAGCTTCTTTTTTGAGTAACTGACTTAACTGAGCAACAACGATAGTTTTATCTTCTTGTTGTTCGATTTCTTCTAATTGCTTATCAATATCTTGTGCTTGAACACTTAACTCAATTGCAAATAAAAATAGTAATAGCAACAATATGCGCCACATAGTAAACCCTGAACAAGTGGATGATTAAATCAAGAAATATTCTCGTTCAATTATACCCAAACCACCTCAAGATGCAGGATTCAGCTGGAATTATAAACGTCTTTAGGCAAGGCATTGATTGAAGATAATAGTTATTCTATTGTCAAAATCAATAACGCAGCATAAAACGTTTCTAAACCAGCCCTTTGGGGACAACTGAGCAAAACATGCCCATCGTAGCATCTATTTTTAAGGGAGCAACCATTAATAAAAAGATACGCCTTGATCATGATTCGCTCAGACGTCCTGAAACTCGCATCTTGAAGTGATTTGGGTATATAACACTAATATTTTTTAAATGTAACTGTTTAGTAAATTGCTTAAAGCATGATTGAATTACTTTGCAACTACTATTATGATGCAAAGATATTTCTTATTTAGGCAGTAATAATGTTAAAAAAATTCCTTTATACCTCTATGTTATTCGTCAGTCTAACATCACTTGTTAATGCAACTATTGTTGAGTTTCAAACTTCACAAGGTAATTTTCAAGTTAACTTATTCGACCAAACCACTCCAAAAACTGTTGATAACTTCCTTCAATATATTGATGAGCAACACTACACTAATTCTGTAGTACACCGCGTTTCACCCGGTTTTGTTGTTCAGGGTGGCGGCTTTACATTCGAAGGCGATTGGCCGTTAGCACGCATTGCTACAAACCCTGCTGTAATAAATGAGCCTGTTTATTCTAACGTAAAAGGCACTATTGCGATGGCCAAGAGTTCTGATCCAAATAGTGCGACTGATCAATGGTTCTTTAATTTAGCTAATAATGCCAGTAATTTAGATTTACAAAATAGTGGCTTTACTGTTTTTGGTCAAGTGATTGGTGACGGAATGACCGTAGTTGAGAAAATTTCTGGCTTAGATCTATGCCAAGACATCCCAATGACAGAATACAGTAGCCAAAACTGTAGTGAGCAAACTACACCGGGTATTGAAAATTTCGTTGTGATAAATCAAGTGATTATTATAGATTCATCTGAAGTGACTGATGCTGATTTATCACCAGTGAAAAACACCCTATTAACTGAGGAAGAAGAGCCAAAATCAAGCAGTGGCGGCGGTGCTTTTATTTGGCTTACTCTACTTTGTTTAATATTTCTTTCAATGAGAAAACTAGCGACGAGAAGTTAAGCATTAAAAGTTACCAATAAAAAAGCAGCGATATCGCTGCTTTTTTATATTTGATACGAAGTTATATTATTAACCTCGGATACTGTTAACTTCTCGAACTGTTAACCTCGAGTGAACTCTGGATAAGCTTCCATACCACAGTCAGAGATATCAACACCTTCGTATTCTTCTTCTTCACTTACACGAATACCAATGATTTTCTTCAGAGCAAACCAAACCACAAAACTAGTACAGAAAACCCATACAAAGATAGTTGCCGCACCAATTAACTGACCACTAAAACTAGCACCTGAGTTTGTTAATGGCACGATAAGTAAACCAAAGAACCCAACCACACCGTGAACAGAGATTGCACCTACAGGATCATCAATCTTAGCTTTATCTAATGCAAGAATCGAAAGCACTACAATAACACCTGCAATAGCACCAAAAATGGTTGCTTGCAAAGGCGATGGCGTTGAAGGCTCAGCAGTAATAGCTACAAGACCTGCCAACGCACCATTTAAGGTCATTGTTAAATCAGCTTTCTTAAATAATATTTTAGCGAAAACTAAAGCAGCAATAGCACCGGCAGCAGCAGCGGCATTGGTATTTAAAAACACCATAGCAACTGAGTTTGCACTGTTAATATCAGCAAGCTTTAATACTGAACCGCCGTTGAAGCCGAACCAGCCCATCCATAAAATGAATGTACCTAAAGTCGCCATAGGTAAGTTAGCACCAGGAATTGCGTTTACTTTACCATCCTTTGTGTATTTTCCTTTACGAGCACCTAGTAATAACACACCTGCTAATGCTGCAGAAGCACCGGCCATATGAACAATACCAGAGCCAGCGAAATCAGAGAAACCAAGGTCGCCTAAGGTATAAAGACCAAAGACTGATTCGCCGTTCCAAGTCCAAGCACCTTCCATAGGATAAATAAAACCTGTTAACACAACGGTGAATGCTAAAAAAGCCCACAATTTCATACGTTCAGCTACAGCACCAGAAACAATGGACATAGCAGTAGCTACAAATACGACTTGAAAGAAGAAGTCAGCTGCATTTGAATAAACTGCACCACCATCAAAACCTGCTTCGGCAGATTCTGCTAATACTGCGCCAACTAAAGCATCAGCATCACTAGCACCATCTAAGGCAATACCATTTAAAAATACGCCGCCACCATACATAATGTCGTAACCGACAACTAAATACATGATGCAAGCAATGGCATACAATGCCACGTTTTTAGTTAAAATTTCAGTGGTATTTTTAGCGCGTACTAAACCTGCTTCTAACATTGAGAAACCAGCAGCCATCCACATGACTAGCGCACCACACATTAGAAAATAAAAGGTATCTAATGCATATTGAAGTTGAAAAACATTCTGTTCCATAATCATATCCCCTATATTGCTTCTGAGTCAGACTCGCCCGTACGAATACGTATGGCTTGCTCAAGGTTATAAACGAAGATTTTTCCATCGCCAATTTTACCTGTGTAAGCGGCTTTGCTAATGGCTTCTACTAAGCGATCAACAATGTCGTCATTCACAGCAATTTCAAGTTTAACTTTTGGTAAAAAATCTACTTGATATTCTGCGCCACGATATAATTCTGTATGTCCTTTTTGACGACCAAAACCTTTCACTTCACTTACGGTGATCCCTTCAACACCAATTTCAGAAATGGCTTCACGAACATCATCTAGTTTGAATGGTTTAATAATTGCGTTAACTATTTTCACTGTAGACCTCTATTTATAATTGTAGGTAATATTGAACTATACAATTCAATTCATGTGCCACAAAAATTAAACAATAGATAACAGTAAGTTAAGTGATTAACGCGTTTATAGGTAGGCGTTACTGCACCAAAAAAGCACACGACATAGTTATTGCGTTTTTATTTGGTGCACTTTTTTACAATGCTTGAAATTAATGAATACCAGGTGGCGTTACTTCAACTGCCAGACACTTAATTGAGGAAAACTTAAGGTAAAGTTACGACAGTTAATTTGAATCATCCGAGTTAACGGGTGCTGTTCTAACAAATTAAAATGTGGCGCTAATAATGAGGACAATCCAGCAAAGCCGTTAACATTCTCGCCATTAATTTTAACGCCACCTAGCCAGTTTTCTTTTGCTGTTTGCTGCTCATCAAAATCATAACTTGAAACAATAATAAGCAAACCTTTGTTGTTTAAACGTTGGTGTACCGTTTGTAAAAATAAGCGAGGATCATAACTTTGCTCAAGCACATGCTGAGCAAGAATAACATCATAGTCTTTAAAGACTTCTTTAAGGTTGCTTGCATCTCCTTGGCTAAAGAGTATATTTTCACTACAAGGCAAATCGACATCAGCTAAACTCACTTCATGAAAATCAACAATGTCGCCTTCAATTTCTAACCGGTAACGAACAGACTTCCCTAGCTGTAAATTAACTCCGTGGCGAATATAACGAGCTGAAAAATCAACACCATCTACTTGATTAAAGTTCTGCGCTAAAATAAAGCTAGTACGGCCAACACTACAGCCTAAATCAAGACACTTGTTAGTAGCAATATTATATTTTTCTACCACGCTGGATAACTGGTTAGATATTTGTTGGCTATAATTTTGAATCGTTACAGGCAAGGCAGATTTACCCGAGCCACTTGTGCTCATTAAACTTGTTCTCATTACATACTGCGCATGAAGTTGCTGACAAATATCAACATCGCTCTCATAATAATTCACTTCAAGGTTCGGTAATTGCTCTGTACTACTTTGTACATAACGAAACCCCGCATGTTGAAAAAAGTGCCTTCGAAAAGCATAACGAGAATGCCTTTGTGCTTCATTCCCTGTTGATATCCACGAACCACCTTTAATTAGGTTATGTTTACCATCAAATGTGGGTGTGGAAAAATCATCATACAAGGGGTGAACTTCAAATCCTTGAAAACCATCGATAGGTGATTCAGTCCATTGCCAAACATTACCAATAATATCAAATAAACCATCGTGTTCAAATAGATCTATCGGACAAGAAGACGCGTAATACTCACTATTTATATTACCCGGTGCGTTTTTCCAAGAGGTTAAGTCATCACTAACTTTGTCACGTAAACAAAGCCACTCTGCTTCGGTAAGTAAACGGATGAATTGTTTTTCATTAATTGAGGCTTGACTGTTTTTCCACTGACAAAAAGCTTTTGCTTCAAGGTAATTCACTTCAACAGGCCAATTTAATGGCAAAGGCATTTCATTTAGTAAATTACGTTGCCAATAAGATATTTCGTTAGTATCGCTAATTTTTTCTACCCAAAAACGCGGTATCGTTGCTTTAGTAAAGAGCAGCCATTGTTGACCTTCTTCAGTCCAAAATTCAGATTTTTGGTAACCTCCTGCTTTTACAAAAACCAAATATTCCTGATTAGAAACCAAATACTTTGAGACACTAAAATCACTCAAGGCCAAAGTGTTATGACCATACTCATTATCCCAACCAAAAGTATTGTCACTACTTGGTTTGCCAAACGCTATAAGTTTACCTTGTATTGGCATTAACTCATTTTCTGGTGCGTTTGAGCTATCGGTACAAGTAGGCCAATTTGAGTTACCCGTTAAATATTTCAAAGGAAGCATACGCATAATAACTGATGATGTTTCAATATGGATACGCTCATGCTCACAGCCCATCAAAATAATCCAAGCCAGTGAATCTTTAGCAATAGGGAGAAACAACTCCATATCATCAATAAGTTGTTCAATCAGTGCCGCTACTTGATTTCGATAAAGTCTAACTTCAGTAACGATTGGCCAATCATAATGTTCACTGCTTAAATCATCCCAACTCATTTCATCAACGCCAACAGCGCAAATAGCCTCTAATTTGCCATTTATACGCTTTGAAATGAACTTACCAAGAATAAGCTTGTTAATGTAAAAACTAGCCGTGTGTCCAAAATAAAAAATTAATGGATGACGTAACCGCTCTGGTCGTAAAAAATAAGCATTATCATTATTAATAAGCGAAAAGAGGGATTCGTATTCAGCCCATGTTTGTCTGAAGTAATTTTTTAACTCTTGCTTTTTAGCACTAACACTTATGCCATTTAATAAAGGAGCCTTAATGCGTGCTGTTTTACTGTGAGCCATAAATCAATTTCTTATTTTATTTTGTTAGGTTTACTTGGTAGTTATTTAATATCATTTGCTTTATTTTATCGCCCAACAGTATAGGACAGTCAAGTGCTGTGTTTGATTTCATTCTACTGAACTTTTCTTGAGCTGAATTTAAACTCTCGCTAAACCAAGAGCTAGCTTTAAATATATCGATCGCACCCAAAATATTGGCATTGTCTTTATTGGTAAAAAGTGATTGTGGCAAAGATACTGGATCAAACTTAGGCAGAGATAAATATTGATTGCTCTCATATGCTTCAATGGTATCAATAATATTCAGTAAGCCATAAAGCACATTAATATAAGGGTTATAATCAATACTAGATGCACCTAATCTATGCTCAATTCGAGCTGTTTTTTGCCAATTTCGCTGAACAGATAATACCTTATTATATTCATCATATAGTAGAGGCTCTTCACCCATTTTTTGATTATGTTTACCCACTTTTTTATATAAAGCGACACTACCTTGGTGACCACCTGAAATGTCCACTGGTGAACATAATTCTTTCGCTAAACCATAATGTGTTTTCAAAACTAAACGTTCAAAAGCAGCCTCTTCAGGGAGATATAATAAACAACATTCAAGACTAGTACGCAAAAAGCAATGTTGTAAATACTCACCAAAGCCATCTTCTGCAATAAGATTTTTCCCTTTATCATTAAGTACGCTAACATTAAGTTGAATAGCATTAGGGATATGAACGGTGCGAGTATCATGGCTAAAGATTTGATTCGATCCAGTCGCTAGTTTTCCTTGATCTCCAGACCAAACTACAGGTTTAATTAAGGTATCAACAACACCTACGTCTCCATAAAGCTTCTTAAACAACAGCGGTAATTTAGTGATCACCTGATGTAAGTTCATCGCTTCTTTGAGTGGTGTCTGCCCCTTAAACAAAGATACATATTCCCACTGATTTTGCCAGTATTCACTAACAATTTCACCCTCAACATTTAATTCACTAAGGCATTGATTTATCTTTTTAAAGTTAGGTTTTGGTGTTTGAAACCTAGTGCTATTTACTCGATAACAACCTTCTAATTCAAAGTGAATTTGCGCCTGATACCCTAACTGCTCTATATAACTTTGTAATAAACTAATCGCCTTTTTTACTAACGGCAAAGGGCTTTGGGGTAAAGGGGAATTGGGTGTATTATTATTCGTCATCAAATGTTGAAATTTTATTACTATCGCTAGCTTCTCGTTGATTTGAATATTGCATAGCGTCTTGGTATTGTATTGCGCGATTTTTACCGCTATCTTTAGCATGATACAACGCTTTATCTGCTTGCACATATAACTCTGAGCTTGTTTGAACATTTTTAGATGTTGTCGCTAACCCTATGCTAACAGAAACCTTTACCCTATGAATGCCCTCACTTTCACCCTCAGCAATAAATTCACACTCATTAACTTTATTCACAAATCGTTGTGCAATATGCAAACTTTGAACAGCATCTATTCTTGGTAATACACAGAGAAACTCCTCTCCTCCAACACGTCCAATGATATCTTCTGTTCTTAATATTTCTGTTCCAATTTCAGCAATTCTTCGAATAACTTCATCCCCAAAAGGATGTCCATACAGATCATTAACTTGCTTAAAGTCATCAATATCTATCACCATAATAGAAATAGTATTTCTTTCAGAATGATTCGCATTTACCAACTTCTGTAGAAAGTTAAATACATATCGCCTATTAAATGAATTTGATAATGGGTCCCGCACTGACAGTCGCATTAGTTTTTTATTATGATGCCACTGAAAGTAAGCAAAAAATAACATGAAGAAAATAAGTAAAACAATAAAACCTATGACATAGGCTTGTATGGTGTTTTCTTGCTTTTGCTGTTCAAATTGTAGTTTTTGTACTTTTGCACGTTGTTGTAATAAAGAGATTTCTACATTTTGTCGTTCCGCCTCTAACGCGCCTCTAACACGTAATAAACGATCTGACATATTCTTTTTTAACATTTCAATTTCATTTTTATTAAATTGTTTTAATAATAAATATGCTTCATTACTGTTACCTTTAGCTTGCGCTAATTCAGCACTAATTTTTACTGTTTCTATTTGCCAACGAGTTCCTATTAATTCAGGAATTGATTTAAAAATATCACTCGCTTTATCCAAAGATTCTTTCGCTTCATCTAGATTACCTGTTGTAATTAAACACTGAGCTTTACGTTTATATAATTCAGCTTTGTAATCAATTAAACCTTCTAGATTAATAGCATAATCAATAGAAGTTAATGCGCTATTGCAAGTACCTTGTTCTGCCTCACTCATAGCAATACCGTATGCTGCAAAAAATTTACCGTTAATATTGTTAGGGCTAAATTCAATCGCCTGTTGATAACGTTGGTAATATTCAATCGCTAATTCGTATTTCTTCCAGTAACGATAAGTTGCTGCTAGGCCATATATAGCTTCTACTTCATGGGCTGGATATTCTAGCTTTTGATAACTCGTTAACGATTTTTGGTAATATTCGATCGATTTACCATAATCATGCATATATCCATAAATAGCGCCGTATACCTCATTAATCTTGGCGATTAAAAACTCATCATTTAAAGCAAAAGCTTCCACATAAGCTTGCTGTAATTCTGTTAACGACAGTTCATAAACTTCTGTTAAGCTTCTGGTATAGGCTAATTCCTGTTTCGCTCGCACAGCCAAATAAGTAAACTCATTCTTTATTGCAGATTGTTTGGCTTTTTTCAAAATAGTTTGTGAGCGCTGATAACGCCCTTGGCGCTGAAGAATTAGTCCGCGAAAAATATCAATATTAATAATGATTCTGGCAGATGTTTGCTGACTTACTGATGCTGTTGCCTGATCGACTGTGCGTTCAAATTCTTCAAAAAAATATAATAAATTTTCAGCTTGTGCTTTACGTAATAACCACCATAACTTGTAGTGCGGAGACATGTCTTTAAGCTGATCAGCTTGAGTAAGAAGTAATTGGTAAACTTTCCATGGCTGTTTGTTTAATTCATGCTCCATTTTTTGCAATGCAGAGCTGTCAGTTAATTGTGCCGCATTAGCAACATAAAAATAACTGGTAATAAACAAAAGTAAAATACTTCGAAAAACTAGCTGCAACGTTATTTATCCCTAAAAAGTTAACTTTTATAGATCCGAACGACTTCACAAAATACGAACTTCCATCTTAAAAAAGCAGCTTGAGTGTAAGTAGATATAGCCTAACATGAAGTTGAAGATTTTTTAAACAAATTGGTATCACTTAACTTTTAAATAACTTATTAAAATTATTTATAGAAAAGCCATTGAGAAGCTGATCTTCTATTTTCAATACAGGTACACCTCGCATACCTGTTGCAGAAAACTCTTTTTGGCCTTTGGGTGTTTTAACATTACACAAACGATAAGGAATTTTTTGTTCATCCAAATAACGTTTTGCTGTTTGGCAATGAGGACATTTTTCCATGGTATAAAGTACTATACGTTTCATACATCATCCTATTTTTTAAATTTATTATTTCCGAACAAAAAAAAGCCCCGTATTAACGAGGTCTTATATAATTTACTTTTAAGTGTCTTTACAAAAACAACAACCCGGAGCCTAGAACGGAATATCATCATCAAAATCAATTGATGGTTCTTGTGGGTTTACCTTAGGTGCTTGTTGCCCTTGTTGAGAGAAGCCACCCTGTTGCTGACCTTGTGGCGCATAACCACCTTGCTGTTGAGGTGCTTGCTGTCCTTGAGAAGAGAATCCACCTTGCTGTGCTGGTTTATTATAGGATTGCTTTGGAGCCTGCTGCTGACCTTGTGGGGCGAAACCACCTTGTTGCTGAGGTGCTTGCTGTTGCCCTTGGTTAGAGAAGCCACTATTTTGCGCTTGACCTTGTTTTGCAAAACCTCCTTGCTGTTGAGGAGCTTGTTGATTTTGTGAAGCAAATCCACCTTGCTGACCTGAAGATTTACCATCTAACATTTGCATTACACCATTAAATCCTTGTAATACAATCTCAGTAGTATATTGATCTTGCCCTTGCTGGTTCGTCCATTTACGTGTTTGTAATGAACCTTCAAGATAAACTTTTGAACCTTTTTTCAGGTATTCGCCTGCAATTTCAGCTAACTTACCAAACATAACCACACGGTGCCATTCGGTTTTTTCTTTTTGCTCACCTGTTTGCTTGTCTTTCCATGTATCAGATGTTGCTACGGTTATATTTGCTACCGCACCGCCATTTGGCATAAAACGTACTTCAGGATCTTTACCTAAGTTACCTACAATTATTACTTTATTTACGCCTGCCATGAAAAATCCTATTGATTGTGCTCTTCTAAAACAAATTGTACGCAAAACGCACATCATATTTTAGAGTTTAAAAAATTTAGTTAAGAGTGTAATTCTATAGTGAGACTCGATCAAATTCGAGTGCTTTTTGCGTTTAAAAGCTATTTATTTTTAGCTAATTGATTTTTATCGAATTAGCTAAGTTCAAAGTTTCTAGCCTTGATAGAAATGCTTAGATAACTCAGCGCGAATTTCATCTGATATTTTCTTAGATGCTTGTGCTTGGTAATCAAAATGAACCATAGATGCTGTACCGGAAACACATTTTTCACCGTGTTGCCAAACCTCTTGATAAACATCAAATGAGGCACCACCGATGCGGCTGATATAAGTACGCATTTCAACTTCTTGCCCATAAAACAACTGGCCATGATAAGACACTTCAATTTTAGCAATAATTAATTGCCATTTTTTCGGGTCTAAATCAGGGATAAACAATTTAAAAATAGGCTCTCTCCCCCCCTCAAACCATGTAGGAATTTTAGTATTGTTGATATGACCAAGCGCATCTGTATCACTAAAACGTGGCATTAATTTTTCTGTAAACATGACTTCTTTATCTCTATTTTTATTCACTTATAGCAGCTATAGTAACTTTAGTTCATAGAAAAATCAGTTTACTTCTTAACAAAAAAAATAAAAGAAATCAAAATGAAACATTTTTTACTATTGCTCAGTTTATGCATCAGTTTTATCACCGCTTCTGATTTTGCACTTGCCAAAGGTGATAAAAAGGCTCCACAGCGAGCTGAAGGTAAAGGCCCATACAAACGTTTAATATTACGCGGTGGTATTTTAGTCACTGGAGAAGGTGCTCCTGCTCGCGGCCCCATGGATATTGTTATAGAGAATGACCGCATCACACAAATAGTCAATGTTGGTAATCCTGGTGTTCCCATCACGTCCAAACGTCGTCCTGTTGCTAAAAAAGGTGATAAAGAAATAGATATTGAAGGGCAGTATGTACTACCAGGATTTATCGATATGCACGGTCATATTGGCGGCAGTGCTGATAATATTCCTGCTGAGTATGTATTTAAATTATGGCTAGCACATGGTATTACCACAGTAAGAGAGCCTGGCAGCTTTAATGGTGAATCTTGGGTAATGGATCATGTTAAGCGTAGCGATGAAAATACGATAACGGCGCCTCGCATTGTCCCTTATTTTGTTTTCGGTTTAGGTACAGACGAGCCTATTATTACCGCTAAACAAGCACGAAACTGGGTAAAATCTATTCCAGAAAAAGGCGCAAAAGGCATTAAGTTCTTTGGTGCTCCTCCAGAGATTATGAAAGCAGCGTTAACTGAAGCAAAAAAACAAGGGTTAGGTAGCATGATGCACCATGCTCAACTTGATGTTACTAATATGAACGTAGTCGATTCAGCCCGTCTTGGTTTAACCAGTATGGAACATTGGTATGGTTTACCTGAAGCTCTTTTTGAACACCAACACATTCAAAATTATTCTCCTGATTATAATTACAATAATGAGCAAGACCGGTTTGGTGAAGCGGGTCGTCTATGGAATCAAGCTGCAAAGAAAGGCAGCAGTAAATGGCTAGAAGTACGCGATGAGTTATTAGAACTTGATTTCACACTCGACCCAACTTTCACTATTTATGAAGCAAGTCGTGATTTAATGCGTGATATGAATGCCGATTGGCACAAAGAATACACTTTACCTACTCTGTGGAATTTCTTTCAACCTAACCGTTATGCCCATGGCTCTTATTGGTTTGACTGGACTACCGATGATGAAATAGCGTGGAAAAAGAATTATCAACAATGGATGAGCTTTATTAATGATTATAAAAATAATGGCGGCCGTGTCACTGCTGGCTCAGATTCAGGTTATATTTTCAAAATTTATGGATTTAGTTATATTCGAGAATTGGAGCTTTTACGAGAAGCAGGATTTAATGCTTTAGAAGTTATTCAAGCCGCAACAATTAATGGCGCAGAAGCTCTGGGAATGGAGGATGACATTGGTTCAATTCGTGTTGGTAAAAAAGCTGATTTAGTTATTGTTGGTGAAAATCCTTTACGCAATCTAAAAGTTCTTTACGGTACTGGGCATTTTCGTTTAAGTGAAGAAAATAAGCCCACCCGTGTTGGTGGAGTAAACTACACAATTAAAGATGGCATAATTTATGATGCTAAAGCATTATTAGCTGATGTTAGATCTCTAGTAAAAACAGCTAAAAATAAATAAAAAAACACTAATTAAAGGCTATAGTTAAGTTATACTCAAGCAACTTAAAAGACTTGTTCATGTTTTAAGTTGCTTGAACAAATAACCTTTAGAAAAGGATTTTAGTTATTCCTATCAGTAGTAAATATTCACACTTTCTATTTCTCACGACATCCGTCATGTTTGCTCTTATAACAGGCGTTGCTGCACCCAAATCTCACGCGCAGGAAGCTCCTCCCCAAGAAACTACTCACCAAAGAGAAGTTTGCAATCAAGAACAGCAAAACGTTATTTTTAAACCACTAACTATTTTTGATGAAAATGAAGAGGGTTTTGTTTTTCTACATCGTTGGGCGAATGCCATTCATATCGATACCAAACAGATTACCCTTGAAAATGAAGCCGCTTTCTTTCTAGATAAATGTGCTAAAAACTTTTCAGATATGGCTGAATTAGAAAGGCACTTGCGCAGTAGAAAATACTTACGTGATGCAAAAGTTACTAGTGATGAAATGGTAGAAAATATTACCGTTACTACATGGGATAATTGGTCATTAATGCCAACCATTAGTTTTGGTCGTCAAGGTGGTGAAAGTAAATATAGTTTTGGCATTAAAGAGCGAAATTTATTGGGCTTAGGTATCGATGCCGAAATTGAGACTTATAAAAACTCACAACGAAAAGGTTATAAAGTTAAAACGACTATTCCGTTATTTAGTAGAAAAAATATCGATTTAAAACTACGCTTTGCCGATAATGATGACGGTACACAACAATCTTTATTTTTGCAAAAGCATTTTGCTAGCTTTTATACCAATAAGGCTTACCTGCTTGGTTTTAATGAAGAATCACGTAACGACACTATTTATCAAAACGATAGTGAATTAGCGATATTTGCTCATGATATTAGCTATAAGAGTGCTGAGTATGCTTGGTTAAATTTTAATAATGAAAGCTCACTAGTTCGATACCGTGTCGGTATAACGCAAGATCTGCACGAATTCTCATATACGGATAATGCAAACAATAACCCCAACTCACCATTGTTGCCACAAGACCGCGACTTTACCTATCCATGGATAGGTTTTGACTACATAGAAAAAAACTTTAAAAAGCTCACTAACATTCATTTAATCACGCAGATAGAAGACTTTAACCATGGTTGGCAATTTAGTTCGCGTATCGGGGTTAGTGATGGTGGACAAGAAAATAGTGCTTGGGCTTTATTTCAGGCCAAAATCAATAAAGGTTTTGAAATCCATGATGATGCGCTTGTATTAATGAATATAGCTTTGAGTGGTGATATTTATGATCAACAAGATCACCGAATATTGCTTAATATAAACACTGAATATTTTTACAATTTTAACTCAAACTGGGGCTTTTACTTAAGCAACACCAATGTAATAAGCAATAATCAATACCTTGATAAACCGGTCACCGTTGGGGGAAGTTCTGGCTTACGGGGATTTCCATTACAGTATCAGCATGGTGAACATAGTGTAGGGTTTACCAACGAGATACGCTATTACCCATATATAAATATATTCAAATTATTTGATCTTGCTGGTGCTGCCTTTTTTGATACCGCTAGAACATTTGGCAATATTAAAGCAGAAGGAGTTAAAGAAAATATTGAAGGTAGCTGGCTATATTCAGTAGGACTTGGGGCTAGACTGTATTCACCACACTCTGCAGGCAATCATCAAGTTATTCACATCGACTTCGCTTTTCCAATAAGTAATAACCCTGATATTAATACCTTTGAAATTAGGATTGAATCCAAGCAATCTTTTTAACGTCAGCCGTACTTAGCCTACAAAAAACGCTTCAAAATACGATCTATTTGAGCAAAGCGTATTTTATTAAGTAATTTTCTGGGCTTTATTGGGTAGTCACTAACAGCGTCAAGTTCACTAAAGTGATTTACCTTTTTAGTATACTCCATAATACTAATCAACTCAGGCGCTACTTTAGCCATCAAACCTTGCGAAGGATCATCAAGCAATAAGCCGTTTTCTAAATCTAATGCCCATGCCCGTGGATTTAAATTGCTTCCTGTCAGCAAGTGATAACGTTCATCACTAATAATTCCCTTTAAATGGAAGCTATTATCTTCATGCTGCCATAAGTGTATATTTAATAGACCTTTATCGATAAAGTTTTGATAACGTTTAACAAAGCGCTTCAATAACATTTCATAAATATAAGGAACTATTCCAATTGTGCTAAACGCCGCTTCATCTGCAATATAAAAATCATTCGCTGTTTTATCGCCAACAACCAAGGTGATATTTACACCACGTTTCAATGCATTAACTACATCTTTCGCCAACACTGGGGGCAAATTAAAATACGGAGTAAAAATTAATAATTTTTGCTCCGTATTTTTAATTGTCTTGCGTATAATTTTATTTAAATTATTTTTTCTGCGCCCATAACCAATTAAAGGTGTTATAGATATTGGATTAGTAATAACACTCGATTTTTTATCATTATTCACTGAATGCATCGGGTAAGTTGATTTTTTCAATAATGATTTTAACGCTATAATATTTCGTTTTTGATGAACAGGACTTGGTAACTTAAGCTCATTAAGTAATGGTGCTAAGTTTGAATTAATAAAAGTACGACTTAAATACTGACAAAAACTGTTAGTAAGTGAAGAACTACAAATTTGGTAATACCTATCTAAACGATACCGACTACCTTGCTGCATATATATATTATTAATACTAGCACCCGTATAAAAAAGATCATCGTCAAAAACCATGCCTTTTAAATGCAATACTCCAAACAGTTCTTTTCGTTTTACGCCAATACCGTATATTGAAATTTTCTGGCTATATTGCTGTGCTAAAGCAAGATATAAAGCACGATTTCCTAGACTTTCTTTTTCACCAATCAGGCCTCGTTGCCCTCGGTGAAAATCAACAAAAATATTAACGTCTAACTCAGGAGTTATTTCTTTCGCTTTATACAAAGCATGGAGTATTTCTCTGCCTGCTTCATCATCTTGCAAATAAAGTGCTGTTATATAAATACGGCGACGAGCATTAGCAATTAATGACAATAATTGTTGTTTATACTGTTTTGGCGCAGAAAATATTTCAATGTCTGCATTGCTAATCACTAAATTTTTCATTTCAAAAGTCAAAGGTAAAAGAGCTTAACTATAAATTCATTTTCAGCAGTATACGTCAGTTTTTACTTTTCTAAAGTAAATTTTGCTAATTGTTTTGATAAGTTATCAGCAAGTTGTAACAAATTTCTACCTGCCTTAGCTGCATCTTGCGCTCCTTGCATGACTTGATCTGCGCCTTTAGCAATACTCTCAGTATGATTTTCAATATTTTCAACTAGTTGAGCTTGTTGTTCGACAGCGGAAGATACTTGTTCTGCACCATTTACAATTTGTTCAACATTTTGAGTAACTTCTAAAAAGGTTGCCGCAACTTGTTGTGTTTTCTCAACACCATTTTCAGCTTGAACAACTCCTAAATTCATTGCCTCAACCGAATTTTCAGCCCCTTGCTGCAATTGCCCAATAATGCGCTGAATTTCGCCAGTCGATTCTTGTGTTCTGCTAGCTAAGGTTCTAACTTCGTCAGCAACAACAGCAAAACCTCGTCCTTGCTCTCCGGCTCTTGCTGCTTCAATAGCCGCATTTAAAGCAAGCAAATTGGTTTGATCTGCTATTTCTCTGATGACATTAACAAACTGGCCTATATCATTACTGAAACCCGCTAGCTCATTAATAACCGAAGCTGACTTATTAACTTCATCTGAAATTCCATTAATTACTGTGGTTGTTTCGCTAATAACATCTTGCCCTTGTGTCACATTAGCACTGGTTTGCTCAGTTATTGCTCGGGCACTGTTAGTGCTTTGTGAAATTACGCCAACAGATTCACTAACTTGCTGTATTGCATTAACAACCTTGTGTGTATTTTCTTGTTGATTCGCTAGATTATCTTCCATATTGCCTGATAGTTGATTGATATTGTTTGCAGCTAATTCTAGCTGTTCAACATCTTGATTGAACTGAGTCAGTAATTGACGAATTTTACGCTGCATTTGGTTAAATTTATCAGCAACATCGCCTAGTTCATCTTTAGAATTGAAAACAATATCTTGAGTAAAATCTCCTTGTTCGAGTCTTGATGAAGCCTTATTGATCGCTTCAACATTTTGTTTTATCGATAAATATATAACCACTAACAAGAAGGCTGTGATTATTGCCGCGCCAACTAAGACAGTACTAAGAAGCAGCTGTGCCCAGATACTGTTTGACCTACCTGTTTGTAATTTATTAGCTAATAAATCGGTGCTTTGCTTAAAAAGTGCTTTGCTGAGTTCTTGTGATAACGAGATGGCACTTTGCGCTTGGTTTAATTGCCACTGAATATTATCGGGATCAATAACATTAGCCCTTAATGCAACTTGGTAGCTATCAATAGCGCCTAAAAATTCTTTGATATTGTTTTTATAACTTTGTGATAAATCATTATCAACACGAAGTAACTGCTCATTAGCCTTATTCAATTGCATCTGTAATTCATCCAAGCGCTTATCTAACGCAACAAGCAAGGTATAACTTTGCGCAGTAAAACCGTTATTTTCGATAATACTTGTGGTCAAATCACCCGTTCTAAATAAATACTCAGTTAATGCTGGCAAGCCCTGTACTACCATAATAGACAAATAGAAAGCACATGCTTGGTTTTCACGACTTAAGCCGCTTAATGCTGCGGCACTTTCTCTAAAAGAGAGCGTATGCTCATACATTAAGGCCCGTTGTTGGAGTCCGCTTACTGACTCATCAATTATTTGCCCTTGCTGAGTTATTTCCTCAGTTGCATTACTTAGCTCTTGAGCAAAAGAACTATTAGATACCTGCTTATTTAACAAGGCCACTTGGTTAGCGTCATCACTTTGAACGTATTTCACTTGCTCTAACATTACTGCTGAATTTATTAAGTTCAGCCCTTCAATTTCGAGATCATATTGAGTTATACGCTGCCATTGAGAAGAAACAATCCACCAAGCACTGGCAATAATAGGAATGAAAAAGATCAGCGCCAATAAAGAAAATTTAGCTTTAAACTGCAGTTTATTAGTTAAAGCAATCGCAGGGGAAAATATTAAATTCATTGTTATACCTTTATTAATGAGCCTCTACATGGGAATAGAGGCACAAGAACAAAGTATAGACCTAGAATAACAATGAAAAATTTCTAAACACTCAGTAATTTCCAAATATTATTAAATTACCATAGCTAATTCAGCAGCTTGGCGTATAGCACGCTTAGCATCAAGCTCAGCAGCAACATTAGCGCCACCAATTAAATGAACATTCATACCGCCAGCCTCAAGAGCATTTTGTAAATCACGGTTTGGCTCTTGGCCTGCGCAAATAATAATATTATCTACCTCAAGTAATTGCTCTTTGCCATTTACTTCTATCAGTAAACCATCATCTGTTATTGACTTATAACTAACACCTGGCAGCATTTTAACGCCATGTTTAACTAAGTTAGCTCTATGTACCCAACCAGAAGTTTTTCCTAAGCCTTTGCCTACTTTAGTGGTTTTACGCTGTAATAAACTTATCTCTCTTTTAGAAACATGTTTCTCGATAGCGTCAGGTTCAAGCAATGCTCCTGGGTTCTGATAGTTTTTATCCACACCCCAGTTTTTAAGCCAAGCATCAACATCTGAGGTTAATGATTTTCCTGATGGTAACGGCTCTTCAGCTAAGAAAGAGGCAACATCAAAACCAATGCCGCCAGCGCCGATAATAGCAACTTTATTACCTACCGGAGCCTTGTCGCGAAGTACTTGCAGGTAACTCATCACCTTAGGATGATCAAAGCCTTTTATGTCTAATTTTCTTGGTTTTATACCGGTTGCTAAAATAACTTCATCAAAACCTGCTGCAAGTAACTTTTCAGCGCTTTGTTCAATATTTAAATGCACAGGAATATTAAGTAAAGCGAGTTGTTTGTTAAAGTATCGTAGCGTTTCAAAAAACTCTTCTTTACCAGGAATTTGCTTAGCTACATTGAACTGACCACCAATTTCATTGATTTTATCAAACACTTCAACATGATGACCACGTTGAGCTGCATAAACGCTAAAGGCTAAGCCCGCAGGACCGGCACCAATGACGGCCAATTTTTTACTTTTATTCACTTTGCTAAAAGTTAATTCTGTTTCATAACAAGCAACCGGATTTACCAAGCACGAGGCGCGTTTTTGCAAAAACACATGATCTAAACAAGCTTGGTTACAGCCAATACAAGTATTTATTTCATCTGATTTATTAGCTGCTGCTTTATTAACAAAATCAGCATCAGATAAAAATGGTCGCGCCATAGACACCATGTCAGCTTGTCCAGAAGCCAAAACTTGCTCGGCTACTTCAGGGGTATTAATACGGTTGGTTGTTATTAAAGGAATAGAGACTTCCTTTTTCATTCTTTGGGTTATCCAAGTAAACGCTGCCCTTGGTACTGAGGTAACTATGGTGGGTACACGCGCTTCATGCCAACCAATACCGGTATTTATCAGTGTAGCGCCGGCTTTTTCTACCGCCTTTGCCATGGTTACCACTTCTTCCCAACTGTTGCCGCCTTCAACTAAATCCAACATAGATAAACGGAAAATAATAATGAATTTCTCGCCTACTTTTTCACGCACAGCTTTTATGGTTTCAATGCCCAAGCGCATGCGATTTTCAATGCTTCCACCCCATTTATCGGTGCGATGGTTAGTTCGAAGACAGGCAAATTGATTAATTAAATAACCTTCACTGCCCATAATTTCAACACCATCATAACCGGCTTTTGCCGCTAAATGCGAAGCATAGGCATAATCTTTGATCGTGCCTTTGATTTGTCTATCTGACATTGCTTTGGGGGTAAAAGGGTTGATTGGCGCTTTTATTTTACTGGGCGCTACGCTAAAGGGATGAAAAGCATAACGTCCGGTATGCAGTAGTTGTACGCAGATTTTTGTGTCATATTGATGAACAGCATCAGTTACCTGCTTATGTTTTTTTACATGCCAGAAATGACTCAAATCGCCGCCAAAAGGGGCAACTCTACCACGCATATTTGGACTAACACCACCGGTTACAATTAAGCCAACACCGCCTTTAGCTCGCGCTTCATAAAAAGCTGCCAGTTTAGCAAAACCACCTTTTTCCTCTTCAAGCCCGGTATGCATAGAACCCATTAAGGTTCTATTGGCCAATTGAGTAAAACCTAAATCTAAAGGCGCTAATAAATGAGGGAATACCCCGCCAGCTGTTGAAGCTTTTACTGCATTTGATGTTGTCATGTTTGTTCCTATTGGTCTAACCAGATAGTCTAATGCGGTTAATTTACCTACATTTGTTCAAAAATACAAGCTAATTTTGACACCTGTCAGATAGGGTGTTTATTTTAGTTAAATTCATTACAGATCATTCAATAATAGTAGTAGAATATTCAACAATCAGAATGAAACATTTAGCATAAAAATGAACCAAAAGAATATTGATAAACAAACATTAGTTACGTTAATCATTAACGAGCTTAAACAAGAGCTAAATCAAGCGATTAATGCAGCAAATGAAGCTCATGCTGCTGCAGTGGATGATCAAAGTGTTGCTGAAACGCAATACGATACTCTGGCGATTGAAGCCAGTTATTTAGCAGAAGGACAGTCTCGACGGGTTCAGGAATTACAAACTGCCATTAATGATTATCAAGGTTTAAACTTTTTAGATTTTAATGAAAACAAGGCTATAGCGTTAACTGCTTTAGTGCAACTTTCAAAAGATAGCCAAAATCAGCATTGGTTTTTTATTGGCCCTGCTGCGGGCGGATTTCGCTGTATATTATCCGATCAGCACATCACCGTTATCACTCCGCAATCACCAATGGGTTTAGCATTACTCGATAAATTTCAAGATGATGATATTGACATCAAGCTTGGACATAATCACTTAAATGATTACATTGCATTAGTACAATAAAAGCACAATAAAAGCACAATAAATCATTCTCCATTGGTACTAACTTTATTTATTAAAGCTGCTATCAGGAGTCCCTGTAAAACATGCCAATACATACGGGTAAGCATTGGTAATATAGTAACCATATACCCCATTTTTTGTCATGCCATTGCATTCATCTAAATCGCCTAAGCCTGCTATATATTCATAATCATCTCTAAAAGCACCATCATAATTACCCCCGGGATTTCCCTCCCCATCAGGTCGACTTCCAGATTTTAATCGATAGCTTGATGTGGCTTTTCGAATAGCCCCTTGATCATCAAAGTAAGATCCAAATATTGGAAAACCATCTGCGGCAAAACCAATGACAGGTGAATCTTGGCTATCTTCTTCATCAAATAATGCCAAAGGAGAACCGTGATAATGGTATGTACCATCGGGTTGCGCATGGGCGTTATGTGAATCAACTTGAAACCCATTAGCTTCATGCATGGGATCATAGCGCCATGGTTGGTTCATGTCATTACAGCCTATTTTTCCATTACCAATACCAAAACACCCTGCAGCTAGCAAATCTACTTTTACACCATTAAGCAAAATGGCATTGTCGACTTGTAATGAAATAGTGGTTTTCTGACTCGCAATAGCGGGTGATATCGTAATTTCAAATTGATCATTCTGCTCACTAACATTGTTTGGAAAAGCGTTACCTCCATCATTAAAATCATGATTTGGAATCGCATTTGTTTGAAAGACACACTTATCTCCAACCTGCGAAATAACTAAGTCTCCATGAAAGACAACGCCCCTATTAATGTCATTAACCGTTGAGGTAAATTCTTCAATATAATCCACACAATTTTGACTCCTATTTGTAAACATAGCGTTTGTTATATCAATGGGACTGACCGTTTCTTCACTATAAATAAGCTGTGCAACACTTTTTAAATCGGTTACATGCTCGAGTAAATCAGCATCATTTGTAGGAAGAAGGTTATTCGTTTCTGCAAAGCTATCGTTAAGTAAATATAACTCCTGACTACCATCAACAAATTCAATCAACTTGTAATATTGAGATCTTGTTGTCCACCCCGTGACGTTATCTGATTTAAAAGCGGTATAGACATAATTTCTATCTGAGCCTGCTTCATTGGTAAATAGAGATTTGAAACTTTGGCTGTCATGCACTTTAGTCTCCGTGATACCGGCAATTTCAGCAATCGTTGCATATAAATCAGTCGCTGTTATTAAGGCAACTTCCCTTTCATTTATTCGTGAAACCCCCTTGCCTGAAACAATAAATGGCGTGGCAATGCCACCTTGATACAAACTACCTTTTGCATGAGAGTTAATATAGAACGAAGTATCTATCACACCCGCGGGCGTGCCATTATCACCGACAAAAATAATAATAGTGTTGTTTCTAGTATCATCATCCAAGGTGTTAAGTAGTCTTCCTATTTCTGCATCCATCGCTTCAATTGCGGCTAAATAGTATGCGCGTTTATTGTTATTAATATCTTCGTCACTACCCGATAAATTTCGGCTATGTAAAGTATCAGGAGGCAAATGAAAAGGTGAGTGAGGTGCAGAATATGCAACCCATGCAAACCACGGTGTTGTTTGTTCACTAACCCAATTAATCGCTAAATCGGTGATTTTTGTAGAGTGATATTCCGTCGATACTTCTGTTATTCCATTAATCGTAAGTGACCAATCATAGTAGTCAGATAAATTATTTAAATTGCCAGCGTAATAATCAACACCTACATCATTGGGATGTGTTTCATTGTTTCCTAAATGCCATTTACCAAAAACAGCCGACTGATAATTTTCAGTCTCTGCATTTCGTTTTAAATACTGCTGTAATATTTCATGCTCATTTGACAACGTCGCAGGAACCGTTTCTATACTACTATTTACACCATATTTCCCAGTGATAATAGTGCCTCGGGTGGTAGAACAGGCTGGTGTAACCCACATATTATCAAACGTAATACCTTGCTGAGCCAACTCATCCAAAGTAGGTGTTTGAGGCACGTCTTCACTGATAGCATATTGCGCAGATGCATCTAATCCTTGATCATCAGAAATAACAAATAGAATATTGGGTGACAACGAAACGTTATCGTCTTCAATTGGCGTTTCAACTACAGGTGGAGCGACTTCTTCAGCGACTGGAGGGCTAACAGTATCATCGCTACTGCCACCGCAAGCTGATAATAAACCGATAAAAATAAATAAGCTAAGCTTTTTACTATTGAGCACCATACTGACTACCGTTAATACATATTATGATAGTAAATATATCAGCCAAATGTGCAGAAAATAAGGAACAAAACAGCAAGTATTAAGTAAAAGCCACATCCATGTAGCTCATTATCAGAATCAATACGGTTGAATATTAATCAGTTATGGCACTGAATATTAGTTGCCTCAGTATTATTACCTTTGAAATAAATATTACTAATTGAAAGTGTTAACTCACCAGCGGTATTTAAAGAGAAAGGTGCAGAAATTTTATTGAAATCAACTCCTTTATCAACAAAACAATTTAAATCGATAGAGAGTTCAGCCCATTGCCCTTGCGGTATTTGTGAAAGTTCCTTTGCAATATCAACACTTGCCATACAAGACGTTTGCTCAGATGAAGCATCATCACAGCTCATTGATACCATCACAGCAGCAGAAACATCACTATCTCTTTTTACAGTAAACACTAATGCAGACTGATCTTTTAAAGCCGTAGACAGGTCTTCGCTCACTGCATTAATCGTGGTAAATTTCACTCCTGCCTTGGTATTACCAGAAAGCTGAACCTGAAAAGCATCTTCTTGAACATCTTTATCAACGGTTCGATAAGAAACTCCCGGTAACGCTAAACTATTAGATTGAATGACTGACTCTTGCTCTGCAGACGTTAGTAGTATTTGCCATGGTTTCATTGCTTTACCGGCAAATACTTGTGTTCCTTGCAGACTATTTTCTAACAAAGCAAATTCTTCTGACAAACTATCCGACAAAGTGCTTTCTTCACCGTATTTCAAACCAAAACCATAAGGTAATAAAGGCTGATAATCATTATCAAAACGATTGGTTATTTGCATTGGTGAATTAGGCCAAGAAAAAGATAGTTTACCTTTAAAGTCATGCTGCACTTGTTCATTTGCATCTGTTAGTAATACATCGGCAACCGCTTTACCTTCTGATCCAGGTAGCCAAACGGCAACAAAAGCATCACTAGTATTAAGTTCAGCATTTATCCACATTGGACGACCACTAATAAATAAAGAAACAACAGGAATACCTTGTGCTTGCAAACGTTTTAATAAAGCTAGATCTGATTTTTGACCCGCTTGATAGACTAAATTTTCTCTATCGCCTTGTCCTTCAGCATAAGGCTCTTCGCCAAAAATCACGACTGCAACATCTGGTTTTTGAGCAAATATGCCTTTTTCATTCAGTTCTATATGACCTCCAGCTGCAGACACTTGTTCCGCAAGACCATCATAAATAGAGCTACCACCAGGGAAGTCACTATTGTGATTATTTGTACCTTGCCAAGTAATTGTCCAACCGCCAGATTGCTTGCCAATATTATTTGCGGCATCCCCTGCAACTAAAATATTCATTTTGGGTGAAAGCGGAAGTAAACCTTGCTTGTTTTTTAACAGCACCAGTGATTCACGTACTGCTTGTCTGGCAACTTCTCTGTGTGCTTCACTACCAATAAGCGCTGTTTTCCCTGAAAACTGACGTTTAGCTGGGCTTGGTTTTTCAAAAAGACCTGCTCTTAGTTTCACTCGCAATATGCGACTTACGGCATCGTTAATCCGAGACTCAGCAATTTCACCATTTTGTACTTGGGCAATAGTATTTTCATAAAGCGGTTTCCATGCATCAGTAGGCACCATAAAAATATCCAAACCCGCATTAACTGACTGTGGACAACTTTCATTTGTACAGCCCTTAACTTGACCATGGCCATTCCAATCGCCTACAACAAAACCATCAAAACCCATTTTTTCTTTCAACACTGTGGTTAGTAGATGACGGTTGCCATGTACTTTTTCCCCTTGCCAACTATTAAATGAAGCCATTACTGATTGAGAGCCGGCAGCCAAGCCACTTACATAGCCCTGTGCATGAATATCGAACAATGTTTGTTCGCTATCAATATTATTTCCTTGATCATCACCGTTAGCGGTACCGCCATCACCTATAAAGTGCTTAACCGTACTAATAACTCGATTATTAGCCAAAAAATCTATGCCTGCTTTACCTTGTAAACCATGCACAATAGCAGCAGCATAGTTTTTAACTATTTCAGGGTCTTCTGAGTAACCTTCATAAGTTCTACCCCAGCGATCATCTCTAACCGTTGCAACTGTTGGTGCAAATACCCAATCTATGCCGGTGACCATCACTTCGGTCGCGGTAATTTGTGCAATTTTTTCCAGTAATTCCGGGTTATTAGCAGCGCCTAAACCGATATTGTGTGGGAATAAAGTAGCTCCAATTACATTGTTGTGACCATGAACAGCATCTGTGCCCCACATTGTCGGGATAGTACTACCGTCAAGGGAATCATCAATAGAGGCTTGATACATTTGCTCAGCTAGGTTAATCCAATCTTGTGGTGTTGCATGTTTATTGTTACTTGGGAAAGCACCGCCACCATTTAAATAGGATCCAAAACCGTATTTACGCATATCTTCAGGGGATATATCTCTAATTTCCGGCTGGATCATTTGGGCAACTTTTTGCTCCAACGTCATCCCTGATAAAATTTCAACAATTTTAGATTCTAGCTTTGCATCTGGTTTAACGTCAAAATCAAGCTTAGACCAAGGGGTAGATGATTCTTTCGCTTTAGCTACTACCGTCTTTTCAACCGTAATTTCTGACTGATTACAACCCAATATGATCATGGGGAAAAGCATCATCAGTAATGCTTTTGGTGTGAATATAGAATATTTCATCATGTCTCGCTTAATCTATCTCAGTAATTAACTGATTGTTTTCTATTTTGCTTCCCTTAATGCCATAAAAGGCGATATATAAGTAACAAAACACAGGTAAAATAAAGGCTAACTGAACAGTTAAACTGTCCGCTAACATGCCTTGTAATAATGGAATAATGGCGCCACCAACTATCGATAAACAAAGAATACCGGCACCTTGGCTGGTATGTTTTCCCAGTCCATTGATCGCCAAGCTAAATATGGTAGGAAACATAATTGAGTTACATAATCCTACTAACAAAATTGCCCACATAGCGATATTTCCAGAACTAACAATGGCGATTACAACTAACAAAACTGCAAGCATGGCATTAAATCCAAGCACTTTACCTGCATCAAGTTTTTGCATAACCACAGCGCCAATAAAGCGACCAACCATTGCGCCACCCCAATAATAAGTAAGGTATTTAGCTGCTTCTGTTTCTGCTAAACCAGCAATATCAGCTTCCCCTAAAAAATTGACTAAAAAGCTACCAATAGAGACTTCCGCGCCAACATAAACAAAAATACCAATGGCGCCTAAAACTAGATGACGAAATTGCCAGGCAGAGCCATCAATTTTCTCATCATCAATGGTTTCTGCACTTTCTATATGGGGAAGTTTCAAATAAGAAAAAATTGCAGCTAGAATCAACAACATTGCGGTTAAAATTAAATAAGGAACTTTGACACTATCCGCAGATGCCGGTGCTGACATTGAGCTAGCCGCTTCATTAAGAATAAGTAAAGCCCCTAAATAGGGCGCGATAGTTGTGCCTAGTGAATTAAAGGCTTGCGTCATGGTTAATCGTGATGATGCTGACTTTTGAGGCCCTAACAAGGTCACATAAGGGTTAGCAGAAACTTGCAACACAGTAATGCCACTTGCTAAAACAAAGAGTGCCAACAAGAAAAAATTATAACTATGATACGACGCGGCAGGATAAAACATTAAACAACCAATGGCGGCAATAACCAAGCCAGTGACGATTCCTTTTTGGTAACCTACTTTTTTGACTAAATTACCCGCAGGTAATGACACCAGAAAGTATGCTCCAAAAAAACAAAACTGTACGAGCATTGATTGGGTATAACTTAATTCAAAAATGGCTTTCAAGTGAGGAATTAGAATGTCGTTAAGACAGGTAATAAATCCCCACATTAAAAATAAAGAAGTAAGTGAGGTTAAAGCGAAGGTGTAGTTACCACCCTCACTCTGTCTAATTTGATCTTGCGCTAGGCCAGCGGTACTTGCTGCCATAATTTCTCCTAGTTCTAATATGCATCGATTTTAATTGCTATAACAACGTATTAAAGTGACTGACTTTTCAGTTACTTTTCATTGAATTATTGGTTGCTCTTTGAAAGTGCCATCATCAACAATGAAAGCGCTCACATTTTTAACATATGCTTTAAAACGTACAAAATAATTAGTTAAGAATCTGCGTTCAAATATAGGTATTACTTAAATTTGAACGGATCAGTGAGCATTAGTTGAGCAATTTGTAAAATTATCCAATTAATACTGATAGCATTGCCATGCAATTTTTTGAGCATTTAATATAAGCAAGTCAAGGGTGAATATTCACCCTTGACTTAATGCTTTATCAGTTAAAGCTATATCGAACACCTAATGAGTAACGTGGACCGTATTGTCGAGCAAATAAGAATTGCTCTTCATAACGACCAAAGCCTTGCTCTGTTTCATTATTAAGATTAATGCCTTCAAAGAAAACCGTGAAATTATCATCGATATCGTAATTAACACTCATATCTAATTGACCAAATTCTTTGGCATATTGTGGTGGATTATCTGATGAACCTTGGCCTTGACCAACACCTATCAAATATTCATCTCGCCAAGCATAAGTAAATTTGACCGACAAGCCATGCTTCTCATAGAAAGCTTGCAAGTTAGCTGAATCACTCAAACCGGTTAACGGCGTTTGTTGATCTAAGCTATTTACATCAAATTCTACATCGCCATCAACAACAGTGAAATTCACACCTGCACCAAAACCAGATTCACCAAACATATGCTGAACCGCAACTTCAAAACCATCAACCGTTTTATTGTCAGGGGCATTAAACGGACGGTTAATGTCCCAATCCATTAAAGGGTCTTCAGCGTTTGGTGTTAGATAACCTTGCTCATTTAGCGTAGAACCATTAGCTTGAATTTGAGCAAAAATTGCATCACTAGTAGCTTGCTCACCTCGTCCTTCAATGTCAGTAACAGCTTGATTCCAACGTGGCCCTAAATAAATGTCATTGAACCCTTCAATGGTGGTAGACGCTATTTGACTACCGATGAAGTTTTTAACATCTTTTCTAAAGTAACCGACGGATGCATAACTCGCATCATCGTAATAATACTCAAAGCTTAAATCGAAGTTAGTTGACTCATAAGGTTGTAGATTAGTGTTACCTTCACTACCGTTTCGTGAACCAATTTTAGGGCTACCCGAAAGGCTTCTAGCGCCCAACAGACTTCCAAGCGGTGCACGAGCAATAGTTTTACCCCAAGAAGCACGCCCAACTAGATCATCGGTAATATCTACCTTAATATCGATCATAGGTAAAAGGACATCATGTTTGCCGGTTAGCTCAAGAAAGTTATTTTCACCGGGTAAGTATTGCGTGTGCCACTCACTGCCGCCTTTCCACCACACAGTTGTTGGTACAGGCTGTAAAACATTACTAGTGACATCGGTTTCCTCATAGCGTACGCCAAGATTCATTTGAACAGGCAAGTCGAAAACATCAAACTCCAAAGAGCCCTGAATATAAATACTCGTGGTATCTTCTTCAACCGATCCTGACGCAACTGTTCCCATATCATGATAGGCCGTAGTAGCAAAGTAATCATCGCCACCTAGCACGTCATTGGTCAGAAACGCTTCCGATCTAGCCACTAGCTCATCAAAGTCAAAAGTGTAGTAATAGTTAGGACTTAAAGCACTACCACCGCCGTCAAAGGCATCTAAGAAATCACTGGTATCGTGACGAGTAAACATACCATCAGGTAACATAGCTGTGTAGTTTGGGTTAAACAGGAAGCCACCAATTAAACCACTCCATGCACTAGAACCACCGATCTTCTGCTCAGTGCGCGCAATACCAAACTTGATGTCGACCAAAGGAATATCAAAAGCATCATTTTCCCATGTGCCATCTAGTTGCAATTGCTCAACTTCAGACTTACCTGGACCGTGAGTAAATTGACTAAAGTGTGAATCAATTTCACTAGTTGCTAATTCATTTGTGCCATTGTTCCACAATATTTCAGCGTGAGGTACTTCACCTGTTCTATAGTCATATATTTTAGTGTTCAACTGGTCTGAGCCGAGTACTAAAGACCCAAAACTATCCATGCCTTTATCTTTGCCGTTATCACCTTCATTACTAGAGTTATGATAATCTAAGCGAAAGTAAAGCGTATCACTGGCAATCCAGTCAATGTTGAAACCGATTGATTTGGCTTCAATTTCAGTTGTGCCTCTATTAGCACTAAATGAGCCGTCATTGCCACTTATATCAGCATAAAGTACAGTGCCATTTTCATCTAATTCATAACCATTGATATTGCCACCATAATCATTCCACATCCCCCAACCAATAGAGTTAGTGCCGGTAACAGCTTTAGATGCAGTGTAATCAACAGTGAAAATAAGATCGTCAATGGGCGCATATTGAAAAACAACATAGCCATTGTTTCTTTCACGTTGCGTGTCAGAAATACCATAGTTCATATCACGAGGGAAAAAGTGGTTACCAATACGGTTTCCTTCCTCATCTAATGGCCTAGGATCAATAACATTGTCTGGGTCTAAATTCGTTGGCAATGCAACATTGGCTTGCCAACCTTGAATGCTAGCACTTTGCTGTTGAAAATCTCGACGTTGGTAGTTATAAGCAAAAGCAAAGCCAAAGCTCTCATCCGCAAAAGTATTTGAATACAATGCTGATAATTCAGGTGTTACGTTATCGCCTGCTTCATTTGAGCTATCGTGCAGTGCTTTTGCAGAAAGCGACAACTTCTGACCTGGGCTAGATAACGGCTTACTGGTAACGATATTAACCGTAGCTCCCAAACCGCCGGTTGGTTTTTCCGCTCTAGCCGTTTTATAGACCTCTAGCGCAGAAACGCCATCTGAAGCTAAATTTTCAAAGTTATATGAACGGCTATTACCTGTGCCCGGCATTTGTCTGCCATTTAGGGTCACTAAGTTAAAATCAGGTCCGAAACCACGCACCGTGATCTGGCTACCTTCACCATTTGTTCTACTTACGGTAACACCCGTAATACGTTGTAAAGATTCAGCTAAATTACTATCAGGAAATTTGCCCATTTCTTCCGATGAGATAGCATCAACTACGCCTGACATATCTCTTTTTAAGTTCATTGCTCGGGTTAGACTGCCTCTAATGCCCGTTACTTCAATTACTTCAACTTTTTTGTCTTCAGTCTCTTTTAAAGCTACTTCTTCAGCCATTACACTGGTATTAAAGCCAACAGTTAGTGCTGCTGATATATAAACGGCTAAGCGTTTTTTAGAAAATTTTGAATGTTTCATGTTTACCCTACTTTCTTAAAATTAGTTTTTAAAACTGCGGTACTTTTCTTTATAATCTGTACCGCACAACATTTTTAATTAACGAGATTACTGCGCTGTTATCGACACATTATCAATGCGGTAAACAGCACCTTCACCCGATCCCCAAGCAGGGAAAACCATCAAGACATCGATAGCACTAATATCTAAGCCTGCATCTAAAAGACTTTGTAAAGAATAGGTATAGGTTTGCCACTCACCTACAACCGGTTCAACACCCTCTGCACTCGCGCTTAACGCTAGTTCAACAGCAGAGCTTGCATCACCCGATTCAATTTTAAATAACCAAGCAGCACTGGCATCATTAGGAGCATCTATCACCTTCATTTCAAAGGTAACAACACCATTTGCTAAAATAGCACTGGCATCGTAATAAATGTCATCACTAGCCAAGAAGCCCATCACCGTTGGTGATGCACCAATCACAAATTCAGCAGCCATATTGTGATCAGCATCATCTTGCTCTTCTGTTGGTGTTGAACCACCACAGCAATCCCAAATAGCCCAATCAGCATGTTGAGCGTCATCATAAATCACTAGACCTTGCGGTGCTGGCACACTGCTAGGATCATAAATCATGACATTATCTAAACGATAAACGGCACCTTCACCGGCTCCCCAGGCAGGGAAAACCATTAAGACATCAATAGCACTAATATCTAAGCCTGCATCTAATAAACTTTGTACTGAATACGTGTAGGTTTGCCATTGACCTGTTGTTGGCTCAACACCTTCTTGGCTAGCGCTTAGTGCGAGTTCAACAGCACTAGATGCATCGCCCGATTCAATTTTAAATGACCAAGCTGCACCTGCGTCATTAGGCGCGTCAATCACTTTCATTTCAAACTGAACAACACCGTTAGCAAGTAAGCTTGAAGCATCTAAATATACATCGTCATCTGCTAATAACCCCATAACGGTTGGAGATGCACCAATTACAAATTCAGCAGTCATACCGTGTTCAGTATCATCATTTTCAAGTGTAGGTGTTGAACCACCACAACAATCCCAAATACTCCACTGATCTTTGGCTTTATCATCGAACAGTACATGTCCGTTAAAACCGCTAGAGGCATTAGGATCGTACATTTTTGCATTATCAATGCGATAAACAGCACCTTCACCGGCGCCCCATGCAGGGAAAACCATCAGTACATCAATTGCACTAACATCTAAACCAGCATTAGCTAAATCTGATAAGTTAAAAGTGTAAGTTTGCCATTGTCCTTCAACAGGAGACACGCCTTCAACACTGCTAGATAATGGTAACTCTGCAGCTGTTGCGCCATTACCCGATTCTATCTTAAACATCCAAGCGGCACTTGCATCGCTTGGCATTGATGTGACTTTCATTTCAAATTGCACAACACCGTTCGCTAAAATTGCAGAAGCATCAAAAGGTTCAGGTTGGTCAGTATTGCCTTCCCTTGAAATAAAGCCCATTACTGTAGGGTCGCCGCCGATTGCAAATTCAGCAACAGCGCCATGAGCATCGTCATCCATTTCAACAGTTGGTGTAGAGCCGCCACAACAGTCCCACATTGGCCAACTTGGATTTTCCGCATCGTCAAATAGAACCACATTCGGTGACTCAGTAGAAACGCCTGAGTCAATTTCTACATTTGTCATGCTATACACAGCACCTTCACCAGCGCCCCATGCTGGAAATACCATAATCACATCAATAGCACTAAGATCTAAACCTGCATCTGCTAACATTTGCAGTGGGAATGTATAAGTTTGCCACTCGCCTGCTACAGGTGCTGAACCTTCTAAACTTGCTGACAAAGTAAAATCAACTGCCGTAGCACCATCTAAACTTTCTGTTTTGAAAAACCATTCAGCTGCCGCATCATTTGGCATTGAAGTTACTTTCAGTTCAAAACGAACCGAGCCAGTGGCAACTGCAGGAGAGGCATCAAATGGGCTTGCTATACCTGCTGGGTCAGTAATATTAGCTTCTCTTGAGATAAAGCCATTAACCGTAGGATCTGCACCAACAGAAAACTCCATTACATCGCCCTTATCGGCATCAGCAACTACTGTTGGTGTTGAACCACCACAACAGTCCCATGCTGGCCAACTAGGATTTATCGTACCAGAGAAAATAGTTAAGCTTTGTGGTGGGGCAATACTTGGTGGTGAAGGAATTGGCGCTTTACCTTCAACTAAAGCATCATCAAGGCTATCGTAACCACCGCGAACAGTTTCACAGCCTTTGCCTGTATCCGGGTTTTGAATACACTGATATGCGCGAATATAATCAATTTCAAAGGTTTGTCCATCAGCGAAAGCTGCTGCGTCTATACCTAGGTCATTTGAGTTCTCAGCCCAGTTGCCACCAACAGCATTATTTAAGATCATGAAAAATTCTTGATCAAACGGAGCATTATCCCAATGCGTGGTTAATTCACCTGATACCGCATCAAAATACTCAGCGAACCAACCTTGATGTGAAAGTCCTACAGCTTCATCTTTACTGTTATAGCGAACTTCTGATCTGCGCTGTGTTGCATATAAGTAATCATCAACATACCAACGAATTTCACCTTCTTGCCATTCAATAGCATAAACATGAAAGTCATCGGCAGGGTTTACATCATCAGGCATACTGTAAGCGCTACCTGAATGCGAATTATCTGGCCATTCTTTGCCATAATGCAAAGTACCATGAACGTTATTTTCAACAACGCCTTCATCATTAACGGTTTTTAAATTAATCGTTTCAAGAATATCTATTTCGCCAGACTTAGGCCAGCCACCATAAGTTTCATCCGTTGGCATCATCCAAAAGGCAGGAAAACTACCTTGCCCGTATGGCATTTTGGCTTTTATTTCAAAACGACCATACTTAAAGTCAGCTTTATTTTTACTAATCATACGTGCAGATGTATAAGGTAGTTCAGCGCCTTCTTCTGCAGGTAGTGCTACGAGTTTAAGGGTGCCGTCACTAACGAATGAGTTTTCTGCCTCTTCGGTGTAACACTGTTTCTCATTATTACCACCGCCCGAGCAATTTACTTCATGTGTCCAATTATTGCTGTCAATTGTAGCGCCATCAAATTCATCGCTCCAAATTAACTCCCAATCACTTACCGGCTGTTGCGGATCCACTTTGCTTGAGTCAGTATTGGTAGCAACATCGCCACCACAACCTAGCATTGATACCGCTGAAACCAACACACAAAGCTGTGTGATTTTTCTTGCAACTTTTATCATAATTTGACTTCCAATTACCTAACTAGTATCGCTGTTGTGCTTTATTTATGTTTTATAATTTTTATTACATTCAATAAAACAAACGATAATTTAATAGTTATACACTAGGTATTTATAATGCGCATAAGCTATTCCCTAGCATCATATTGTGTCAGCGAAGAGAGGGTTACAATTCAAATGCGGCATCAGGTGACATTAACGCGGTGTTGTTACATTTTGTTACTACAGTGCGCCAAGGCGCAACAAAAACACGTTAACTGGTTAAACTTGTTTGGATTCGATTAACTTTTGGATAGCAGAGCTGAAATTTCGACTTACTTTAAGGTGAATATCTTCGCCGAGCTCTAAAATACATTCGCTATTGCGCAATGCACGAATGCTTTTAATACAGTTAACATTCACTAGAGTGGATTTATGGATGCGTTTAAAGACTCGCTCGTCTAGCTGACTTGCCAATTTTTTCATCGTAATGCGTACTATGTGGGTTTCTTTTTCCGTATGCACACACATGTAATCGCCTGCTGCATCTATCCAGCGTATGGTATTAACCGGTAAAAATACTTTTTCATTATCACTATTTTTGATAACCAGTTCTTGGCAAAAAGATGTCGGTAATGGGTTATTTGATTCGAGCCAGTTTTCGAGTTCTGAAATAGAGATGCCAGAGCTTTTTCCTAACGCTTGCAATAATTTAAACTTTTCACGTTCTTTATTTGAGTGTTCAGGATTATGTTTTTCTAATAGCCGCTCAACGGTTTTTTTTAAACGCCCTAGATTTGCAGGTTTCATGACATAATCAATGGCATTCAACTCAAAGGCATCAAGCGCATATTCTCCGTAAGCGCTCACAAAAACGATCATCGGCAAGATATCAGACTGAAGTGCCTGTACAACTTCAATGCCGTTTAACCCCGGTAAGCGCAAGTCGAGAAATAATACATCTGGGCATAGTTCATGACATAACGCTATGGCTTGATCACCATCACTGGCCTCTGCAATAACCGTTATTTCGGGAATATTCTCAAGACGTAACCTTAACCCCTCAAGCGCGAGAGGTTCATCATCTACAATTATGGCAGTTAAGCTTTTTTCACTCATAATAAGTTCTCAAAAGGAACTGATATTGTCACTGTAGTTCCTTTTTGATCATTGTCATCTATTTTTAAATCATAGTCTCCATTAAACATAGCATCTAATCGTGCTTTAGTATTTGTCATCCCTATACCAAAACCATTACTGACTTTATTATTTTGTCCGTTACCATTATCTATTACATCAATGATTAACCGATTATTGACTTTCTCAGCAGAAATAGTAACAAATCCTGCTTTTTTTCTCGGTTCAATTGCATACTTAATAGCATTTTCAACCAAAGGTTGTAACAACATACTAGGTACCTGACAATCTAAAGTATTATCATTAATTTGCATATTAATGGTTAAGCGTTCAGCAAATCTCACTTTTTCAATCGAAAGATAAAGCTCAAGTAATTCAAGCTCTTTTTGCAGGGTAGTTTTGCTATTAGCATTTTGATCTAGCGTATAGCGAAAAAACTCACATAACTTGTCTAACATCTCATTGGCTTTATCATTTTCATGCTTATAAATGAGTGTTGAAATAGCATTCATGGTGTTAAACATAAAATGTGGATTCAACTGATAACGCAGCATTTGCAGTTGCGCATCTTTTGCTGACGTTTGCGCTCTTAAAAGCATTTCATGCTCTTTTTGCAATTTAGTGTTGTACAACATAATGAAGAATATCGCAGTCCACACAAACATGGTCGTTAAAGAAAACATTAACCAGCCACCAAATTCCAACATATTCCATGCTTCATTCCAATGCTGATGGAATACGATAACCTTGAAAGAGCTCATCTTAATGACGTTGTAAACTAAGCCGAGCAGCGCCGCTGAAAAAAAGCTGAAAAATAGCATTTTCTTTAAAGGAAGATGAACAATGCGGCGGATAAGAAGCCATTGAAAATAAGACAAGAGAAAACCACTCATTGTCTCAACAGTCAGGTTAATTATTTGCCCTGACAGGTTAAAATTTGGCTCGCTAAGCTGCGGGCGAATAATGGCAAGAAAAACCACAAAGGCATAGCCAAGCCAACCGGCAATTTGTAATGTCCAAAATTGATGACTTTGTTTTGAGAAAACTTGTGGCTCTATTTCAAGCGATGTTTCGGCTCTAGACTCATCCATAACATTCATCATATTAATTCAGTACAGTATTAGAATACTGCCATATATTTGATTATATTCAAGACTTATGAATGTATAACAAATAATTTAGTAAAGAGTACTTTTTCGATAAGGCGTGCATATATTGAGATAACGCATTACAAATTAAACATAACAGAAGTAGAAAACTTTCCTAGGTATGGAGAGTAATAAAGTCTCATACTAAGAATTAAAGTTACATACAGACTTTCAGTATGAATTCAATGGATGGCCGCAACACACTATAGACAATTACCACAGGCTTTGAGCTATACTTTTTCCAATGATTACATTTTTCAAATTTCAAATTTCAAACTGAGTACAAAATCACATGAAATGTAATTTATAATTTGAACTAATGATGAATTGCTAAATTATTACAAAATATGTTTATTTATAATCTGTTGATATTCTCCATTTATTTTTATTGTCTGTAACGTTCGATTAAACATTTTAATTAATCCTATGTATTTGGAATCTTTTCGAATTAAAAGGCATAGTGGCACGGTAAAAAGAATATTTTGTCCGTGTTTGATATTTAAAAAATTTTGTTTCAACCTAGGTTCAATATTTATTTGTTTTTTAACATGTGCTTTGATCGAGAGTAAATCATCTAAAAAGATATCTCCTCTGTTTAAAGCTAACATTCCAACCGCACTGCTATAATTTGGTGCCCACATAACCTCATTATGTTTAAGTTTTTCTTCTGCCCAACCATCCCCTTGGTAGTCTATAAGTTGAAAGTGTTTTAGTTCCTTCATGGTTTTAATTGCTAATATTTGCTCTCGTTTGGGATTATCGTTGTTGTAATGAACAGTAAAATTAAGGGTGATTATTGGCTCACTGGCTACCAAAAATTTCAACCGTGCTTTTGTTGGGATTGTCATCAATGCGTCAGCAATGCCTGTAGCAACTATTTTTTGTGCTCTTCTCCACGGAAATAGTTCATATTTAAGCTCTTGATCCATTCTCAAAAATATAGTTGTCAATATATCATAAACTATTCCGGCCTCTTTTCCTTCGTCATTTCTGTATACATAAGGAGCGAAATCTTGATCGTCAGCCAAATAAAACGGCTCATCAACAGCTAATACTGCTGGCGTCATTAACGTCAATAGAACGAAATAAATTAAAGGCTTCATCCCCATATTATAGTCCTAAACCATCAAAAAAACATTTGTAATGGTCTTAGAATGTTGGTTGCAGTTTTATAGAAAACCGAGTTTCTCAATACAAAATTTTATCCGAAATCATTAAACACAAATAATTATCATGCACAGTTTGTGATAATAAAAATGATGTCAAAGCATCCTTTTTTATTGCCTACAATTTGAACCTAGTTGTCTTGTATGTTTTCTTCTGATTCTTGCGCTAACTTATCTTGTACTAATCGCTCAACAATATTACTAGGCACCAAGATCAGTTCACCCTGTTGCGTCCAATTGTTGGCTTGAGACAATGCCTTCACTGCATTGATGCGTTCAAGAACTTCAGGGTGTGAACTGAGCAAGGCAATAGTTTCAATATTTGCTTGCTTACTTTCTGCTAGTAGCACCTTAAAAAGCTCATTGGCACCTTGGGTATGTTGGTAGTATTTTTGGCTTAATTGTATAGCTTCATTGTCTGCATCTTGCTCTTGAGTACGACTAAAACCTAAAAAAGCCAACTGGCTAGTGCCAGATAAAAGTCCTGTAACATCGCTGTTACTTTGACCACTGACTACAGCAAAAATCAAACTAATTAATACACCTTTACTTAGCGACTTTACCGGATGACGTAATTTTACGTGAGCTATTTCATGGGCAAGCAACATCACTAAAGCATTTTCACTGGGTAACTTTTCGAGCAAACCGCGAAAGATAAAAATGTTACCACCCAAAGTTGCCATACCATTAACGGTACCTTGATTGACATAATGCAGGGTAATTTCAACATCCTCTTCGAGTGACATAAAAGGAGTTATATTATCGGCAAGTTTTTGCAAATAACTAGCGACGAGATCTGAGTCGCTAGTTAATTTACTCATATCGTCGTTAAGAAATTCATCAACGAAGGGTTGAGCAATTTCTTGCTCATAACTAAAGGGAATAAATTGACTGCTCCAATCTAAAATTGAACCCAGTAAAAACACCAACGCAATAATAAAAGTAAAAGCGCCAGTAGTTAACAAGGCAAACTCTTTCAGCGGATTTTCTTCACTGCTATTAATACCTTCAGGTATTTTGGGATTAGAATACTTCATACACTTTTAACAAGTAAATGAGTAACATTGGCTATGGAACATTAATCAATGCCGTACCATAGGCCAGTACTTCAACTGAGCCAATATTCCCGCTAGCATTTTTAGAGATAGAAGCAGTTTCTAACTTAATATTAAAAATTCTATCAGCGTTCATCGCCCTAGCTTCTTGTTTCATCCGCAAAATAGCTTCACGGCGAGCCCTATCAAGTAAGGTTTCATAGGATGTCAATCTACCGCCAAAGATGCTGCGTAACATAGCTAAAAAACGCTTAAAGTAGTCGACTGATATAACCACACTACCTGTTACCATCATCCCTGGTTTATTACTATCACTTGCTGTCGTATGTTTACTGGCAATCACAAGCACATTAGCCAATTCAGCTTCTCGTTTAACAATTGATTGAAAATGTTTTTTCTCAAAATATCGACCAAAAAAGTAACCTAGCAATAATAGAACCAGACCGATAACTATCTGAAATTGAAATTGTTCCATTTCACTACTCCAGTATTACCGCGCTGCCATAAGCAAATAACTCTGCCGCTCCTTGAGTTACTGATGAGGTAGAAAAACGTACATTCACTACCGCATTAGCGCCAACAGCCTGTGCTTGCTGCTTCATTCTCTCTACGGCCTCTTCGCGAGCTTCTTGTAATAATTCGGTATAGCCAACTAGCTCACCACCAAAAATATTTTTAATACCCGCCATTAAATCACGACCAACATGCTTACTGCGCACAGTACTACCTTGTACTAGCCCAAAATGTTCGATGATATTTTTTCCAGGGATTATTTCTAAGTTGCTAATTAGCATACATGTTTCCTTTTGAATATTAATTGTCCTTATAAGCGAATAGGTAAGTTAGCTTAGTATTTTAATAATGGCAAAGAAAAAGGGCTGATAAATAAAATTATCAGCCCTTTTATATATTTAATAAATTAACCAAATATTAAGCGTTTTGCTCACGCTCAATCGCACGATAAGCGATATCGGTTCTGAACTCTACACCTTGCCAAGCAATTTGATGCAACAATTCATAAGCTAATTTTTGCGCTTCAGTAACCGTGTTACCTAAAGCAGTTGCACATAATACGCGACCGCCATTAGTTGTTACTTCACCTTGCTCATTTAACTTAGTACCCGCATGAAATGTTTTCGCTGAGTCATTAGTATTAGTTTCAAGGCCTGAAATCACATCACCTTTAGGATAACTTGCAGGATATCCATTAGCAGCAAGCACAACACCAACTGCAGCGCGACTATCAAAAGCAATTGTTGCTTTATCTAGTTCACCACGTGTTGCAGCTAAACAAAGTTCCACTAGGTCAGATTGCAAACGCATCATAATAGGTTGTGTTTCAGGGTCTCCAAAACGACAATTATATTCGATAACATTTGGCGTGCCATCAGCAGCGATCATCAAACCGGCATATAAAAAACCACTATAAGGTGCGCCTTCAGCTGCCATACCTTCAACGGTCGGCATGATAACTTCGCTCATAATGCGATCGTGAATTTCAGGTGTTACCACCGGTGCTGGTGAATATGCCCCCATGCCACCCGTATTAGGACCTAAATCACCATTTAATGCGCGTTTATGATCTTGACTGGTTGCCATAGGTAAAACATTTTTGCCATCAACCATCACAATGAAACTCGCTTCTTCACCTTCAAGAAACTCTTCAATAACAACACGATGACCAGCATCACCAAAGGCATTACCGGCTAACATATCTTTAATAGCATCTTCTGCTTCAGTTAACGTAAGTGCAACAATAACGCCCTTACCTGCCGCTAAGCCATCGGCTTTAACAACAATTGGCGCGCCTTGTTCACGAACATAAGCAAGTGCAGGCTCAACTTCGGTAAAATTAGCATAATACCCTGATGGAATGTTATTGCGGGCTAAGAAATCTTTAGTAAAAGATTTAGAGCCTTCAAGTTGCGCTGCTTTCGCGCTTGGGCCAAAAATAGCTAAACCAGCCGTTTGAAAAGCATCAACCACACCATCTACCAGTGGTTGCTCTGGACCAACGATAGTTAGGGCAACATCTTCTTTTTGTGCAAAAGCTACAAGCGCATCATTGTCACTAGCATTGATGGCAACATTTTCTAACTTGTTTTCGGTTGCTGTTCCAGCATTACCTGGGGCAACAAATACTTTAGTAACCTGACTAGATTGCGCCGCTTTCCACGCTAGAGCATGTTCACGACCGCCACCACCAATAACTAAAACTTTCATTTATATTTTCCTATTATTTATACCAATTACTTTATTTTGTGCTTTTTTTCTTAAACTCAGAAAAACTAGCGTTTTCTGGTTTAACAAATTTTAAAGTCATGCGATCACTTTCACCAATCGCTAAGTATTTTTCTTTATCTTTATCACCTAAACGTAACGAAGGCGGCAATGTCCACACGCCTTCTGGATGATGAGCAGTATCTTTGCCGTTAGCATTAATATTACTAGCGCCAGCAAAACGAAAACCAGCCGCCTTTGCCTGTTTAATGGTATTGGTCTCAGAAACATAACCTTTATTAGCTTTTTCTGGTGCAACACCAGCAGGTAACCTATGTTCAACTACGCCAAGTACACCACCGGCTTTAAGAGCGTTGAAAGCATCTTTAAATACTTGCTCTACCCCTTCATCTTTCCAGTTATGTAAGTTACGGAAAGTTAATACCAAATCAGCACTGCCTTGTGGCGCTAATTCACTTTCTTTACGAGGAACAAAATCAGTTAGTACTACTTCACTAAAAACAATACTTGAGGCAAGCTTTTTCTCTAATTTCTTACGTGAATTACTGTAATAGTTATCTTCACCCGTATCAGGGTAATGAGCACCGTATAGTTTACCCGTACCTTTTAAAGCAGGTGCAAGAATTTCAGTATACCAACCACCACCGGGGGTGATTTCAACCACGGTCATTTTTGGTGTAAAACCAAAAAAGTTTAAAGTTTCAACCGGATGACGATACTGATCACGTGCTTTGTTTTTATCAGACCTGTGCTCACCGGCAACAGCATTTTTAAGAGCGCCATTGTCATGTGCATGATCAACATGTGCTAGTGAATTAAAGCTAGCAAATGCACTCATTGTTAATGTTGAAGCGATTAAAAAGGATTTTAGTTTGTTTATTTTACTTGTGTTAATTGTCATGGCTTTTCCGTTAATTTGTTATTATGAAAAATAATTCCCTTATACATTACTTTATGCAAAGTTGAATAAGAAATTAATGCCACTATTTATAGCAGATTTTAAACAAGTAAGCAGCGCTGAATTTGTTGCAAAAAGTTTATCATTGTCACCCCCGAGTTTATTGTCGAGGATCTAGTATTTTAAAAAACTAAATTCCGGCCTAAGAAACAACCGGAATGACAATGTGCTATCCAACACTCTTAACAAATAACCTTTAATAAAGATTCTTTAAGTTGTTAGATTCAATTTATAGGAGAATGCACGGAGTTGACGTTAGTCAATGAGTACATTCGACAACTAAATTGTGCCTAACAACGACAAGAGTCGAAATTAATGGCGGAAGTGGCGCATTGATGTGAACACCATGGCTATGTTGTGCTCATCTGCTGCGGCAATAACTTCATCATCGCGCATTGAACCACCCGGCTGAATTACGGCAGTGATGCCGGCTTCCGCAGCCGCGTCTAAACCGTCACGGAATGGGAAAAATGCATCTGATGCCATAACAGAGCCTTTTACTTCTAAGTTTTCATCAGCGGCTTTAATACCGGCAACTTTCGCTGAATAAACACGGCTCATTTGACCTGCACCAACACCAATAGTTGCGCTATTTTTAACGTAAACAATCGCATTAGATTTAACAAATTTTGCTACTTTCCAGCAAAATTGTAAGTCGCGCATTTCTTCATCTGTAGGTTGACGTTTAGTCACAACTTTTAAGTCATCACTTGTTACGCGACCATGGTCGGTATCTTGTACTAACAAACCACCGTTAACGCGTTTAAAATCGAAACCTGTGGTTTTAGTATCCCACTGACCACATTCTAATAAACGTAGGTTAGGTTTAGCAGCAACAATTTGAGCAGCAGCATCTGAAATGCTTGGTGCAATAATCACTTCAACAAATTGACGAGAAACTATCGCTTGTGCAGTATCGGCATCTAACTCACGGTTAAAAGCGATAATGCCACCAAATGCAGAAGTAGGGTCAGTTCTATAAGCGCCTTCATAAGCCGCTAAAATATCATCACCAATTGCAACGCCACATGGGTTAGCGTGTTTAACAATAACACAAGCTGGTTCATCGAATTCTTTAACACACTCTAATGCCGCATCGGTATCTGCGATGTTGTTATAAGATAATGCCTTGCCTTGTAATTGAGTTGCGGTAGAAACTGACGCTTCTTCAGGATTCGCTTCTTTATAAAAAGCGGCATCTTGATGAGAGTTTTCACCGTAACGTAAATCTTGTGTTTTAATAAACTGGCTATTAAAAGTACGTGGGAATTTAACCTTATTGTCTAAAGAAGCAGCTGAGTCTTTCTCGCCGTAGGCTGGTAACATTTTGCCAAAATAATTAGCAATCATCCCGTCGTAACTTGCCGTATGCTCATAAGCAGCAATAGCTAAATCAAAACGTGTTTGATAGGTTAATGAATCATTGTTGTTATCTAACTCAGATAAAACACGGTCATAATCACTGGCGTTAACAATAATAGTTACGTCTTTGTGATTTTTAGCCGCAGCGCGTACCATCGTTGGTCCGCCAATATCGATGTTTTCAATCGCATTTTCTAAGCTACAGTTTTCATCACTAACCGCATTTGCAAACGGATATAAGTTAACCACAACCATATCAATCGCGCTGATATCGTTTTCAGTCATTACTGCTTCATCAGTGCCACGACGTGCTAAAATTCCGCCATGTACTTTAGGATGTAATGTTTTAACACGACCATCCATAATTTCAGGATGTCCGGTGTAATCAGAAACTTCAGTTACAGGAATGCCATTTTCAGCTAATAATTTTGCTGTGCCACCCGTAGAAAGAAGATCAACTCCTTTTTCGCTTAAGCGACGAGCAAAATCAACAATACCGTTTTTATCTGAAACACTTAATAGTGCGCGTTTAATTGGACGTGGAGTATCCATCTATATATTTACCTTTTTAGTTGTAACTTACTGCTAGACTATTACCATTAACTGAAAGCGCTAACTTGCAAAGTTACATGAAAAATTTGAGAGATTAAAAACAATAAAAGCACCCGAAGGTGCTTTCTTATATGGATGAATCTTAGTTCATACCGTATTTTTTTAATTTCTTACGTAAAGTACCACGATTGATACCTAGTAAGTTTGCAGCTCTTGTTTGATTGCCGCGCGTATACATCATTACTTCTTCTAACATTGGTGCTTCAATTTCACTTAGTACAAGGTCGTACATGTCATCAACATCGTTACCATTTAACTGCTTTAAGTAATTGTTGATAGCTATTTTAGCTTGCGTACGTAAAGGAGACGTTTTAGTTTGCGTTTGAATATCACCAGTGATAAACGGAGAAGAAATATTTTGTTCGAACATAATGTACAACTCTTTCTATTAATAAAAATTAAACAACCAACTGTTCACTAATGAACAAGCTGATCAAAACAAAAATTTAACGTCTCAAGTTGTTCACTTGTTGACGATAAACCATTAAATGTAGCTCTAAAAGCTTTGCCTTGTTCTTCAGCAAATTGCTGCGTAAAACCATCACCCAACTCTTCACCTAGTGAAGCAAAGGAATGGACATACCAAGACACATGTTTACGAGCGATTCTCACGCCCATGTAGTCACCATAAAACTGATGTAATTCCTTTACGTGTCCAAGTAATATTGAACGTACCTCATTCAATGAGGGGGCAGTCATTCTAGTGCCTGTTTTCAAAAAATGATTAATTTCTCGAAAAATCCAAGGTCGCCCTTGGGCACCTCGACCAATCATAATTGCATCGGCTCCGGTATAGCTTAATACTTGCTCGGCTTTTTCTACCGAGGTTATATCGCCATTTGCCACAACAGGAATTGAAACCGCTTGTTTAATTGCTTTTATGGTGTCGTATTCCGCATTGCCTTTATAAAAGTCATTTCGGGTTCGACCATGTACTGCAAGTGAAGCAATACCGTTATCTTGTGCAATTTTAGCTATTTCAATACCGTTACGGCTGTTTTCACACCAACCAGTGCGAATTTTTAACGTAACCGGAATGTTTACCGAATTCACCACAGACTTCACTATTTGCTCAACCTGTGCTGGCTCTTTTAATAAAGCAGAGCCCGCTAATTTTTTATTTACCTTTTTTGCCGGGCAACCCATATTAATATCAATAATCTGCGCGCCATTTTCAGCATTAATCTGAGCAGCAAAAGCTAACTCGTCAGGGCAACTACCCGCAATTTGTACACTGCGAATGCCTGCCTCTTCACTGTGAATCATTCTCAGTTTAGATTTTTCGGTATTCCATACCTTAGGGTTTGATGAAACCATTTCTGACACAGCCAAACCAGCACCTAACCGACAACACAATTCACGAAAAGGTTGATCGGTAATTCCAGCCATAGGAGCAAGAAAAACGTTACTGTCAAATTGATATGAGCCGATTTTCAAAACATCACCTCACTGACTGTTTTTTAAGCACTACCGCAAAAGGGCGCTAAGTTTACGTGTTTTTTTGTGAATTGAAAAGCATATAATTTGAACAAAATTTGTTTTTTTTCGTGTTTTTGATATTGACTTTTGCCAAAGCATTGATGTGAACAGTTTTTGTACAATGTGTTTTCATTTTTCGTGACAAATATCACCTGTTCGCCTTAGCCCTTTTGAAAAAAAGTAATATCGGTTATGGTTACTACCATCAAAAAAGTTATCAAAAAAAAAGAGTAAAATACCATGAAAACTTTCACCTTTACCTTAATAGCTATCTTTTTATTTTTACTAAGCGGTTCAATAGTGAATGCCAGAGATTTTGACGATGTTGAAATTAAGGTCATTAAAGCCAATAAAAATGTTTACATGTTACAAGGTGCTGGCGGAAATATTGGCGTATTAGCAACAGAAACAGGCTTGTTATTAGTAGACGACCAATTTGCTCCTCTCGCCGAGCGTATTGAAAGCGCAATGAAAAACATTGTTAATAAAGAGCTGAAATATATTGTTAATACGCATTTTCATGGAGATCATACCGGCAGCAATAGTTATTTTGCTGATAAAGCGCCTATTTTTGCTCATAAAAATGTTCGTGAAAGATTAAGCAAACAAGAGGAAAAAGATCAAGTGGCCTTGCCCGT
>Ga0209184_1000136_pt1 | contig 94399 bp, 86 predicted proteins | sample EN8Hudsemesocosm_2_FD_184627 | JGI IMG/M metagenome (GOLD analysis project Ga0209184, IMG submission 184627) | Methane-oxidizing microbial communities from mesocosms in the Hudson Canyon - EN8C Hudson Canyon (SPAdes) (version 2) | ecosystem: Environmental > Aquatic > Marine > Cold seeps | place... | reverse complement strand
GGGCGTATACGCAAAATAATGCCTACTCTGGTGTCATTGCCGATATAGGCGGAGCGACATCAGATGAAGGATATTATACGATCGCGACTGATATATCGGCCTGCACTGCAAGCTGCTATTCGCTATCGGCCACACCAGTAGTCGGTGGTTCTCAAGCAGATGATGAGGCGTGCTGGACTATCGCCTTGGATCACACAGGAAGAAAAACATCTAAGACAAAGGCTGGTGCATCGAATCCAACAGGAACCTGCTGGTAATTACTAATCATTTGGTTTCGTATAAGCTAACTAGAACCAATAAGCTTCTGATAATGAGCATCGTAAGAAATTAGGATGCTCAAATCAGTGCTTAACCTTAAAACTAACCAGTCACCTAATTTTAACTCAGTTCAATATATAATCTTTCACATCAACGCCATAAGTCCCATTCGTGATACCACCTTTGATCACATAACCCGCCCCTGATTTATCCTGCGTCGCATCAAGTAAATTAATAATATAAGGAGGACGAATTTTCTTATCGGCAGTCAATACCAGCTCCACTTTAGGCCGGAGTCTAGAATTAGGGTTCGTAGAAACAACAATTCCAACCTCGCCATTCGTCATCTCAACTAAGGTACCGGGTGGATAAATTCCGACCATACGTATAAATGCTTCTACCAAGTCATGGTCAAAATGTTTACCGCGCTCTGAGAACAGAATCTTTAAAGCATCAAATGCCGGTGAACCATTTTTATACGGTCGAGCACTCGTAATAGCATCGTAGACATCAACAATCGAAATAATGCGAATGAATTGGTGAAGATACGCTGCATTCAGTTTTTCTGGATAACCTTTACCATCCAAGCGCTCATGGTGATAATGCGCTGTATCAATAATCAGTTTCTCAACACCCTTTTGTTCAAGCAAAATATCTTTGCCTAACTCGGCGTGCTCTTTCATTATTTCAAACTCAACCCGTGACAATCGAGCGGGTTTATTGAGTATTTCATCGGGGATTTTTATTTTACCGACATCATGCAACATGCCACACAGGCCAAGCATCTCTAGATCGTCATCATTAAAACCAAGAAATCGACCAAATGCGATGGCAAGTATACCCACCCTCAAGGAGTGCTCAGCCGTGTAACGGTCTTGATCTTTAACTTGAGTTAACCAAAGTAATGCATTCGCATTTTTTAAAACACTCGCAACACAGGATTGAATAGCCTTCCGAGATTCGTCTATATCAAAAGCTTCGCCATTACTAATACTTTCAAGCACATCTTCAACTTGATCACGTGTTTCTTCGAAGGTATATTTTGCTCGGGGTAGCTCTTCATGAATATCAGTATTTTCACGGAAGCCTGGATGCGCTTTTTCCTCTGCCTGTTCAATCATTCCTTTAGAGACTTCAAGCCAAAATTCTTTCTCTATCTCGATATACACATAAACACAATGATCTCTCAGCATATCGACATCATCAGGTGTTTCTATCGTTAAACCTTGCATTAACACGGGCACTTCCGTCCAGGGTCGGTCTAAGCGTGTAACATGCATGCCTATTTCTAAAGAGTCTGAGGGGAGCTTAACTTCAACCAATTTCGAATTGGTATCTTTCGTTGAGGAGAACTTATTATTCATATTATGATTAATTATCCGACAAAAAAAGTGATTACATTTTTTCAGTCTAAACAAAAGTTGAATATCTAACCAACAATCTCTGAGTATTTATTGTAAAAAAATATATTTTTAAGCAGGCTTCGTGTATTTATTGTTAATAGGCTAGAACACCACATTCCAAGCCATCATTCTAACTATTTAGCTTTGAATATTTGTAACAGGAATTCTCAGCGCTTTGGGCATACTGAATACAATATTTTCTGCTCGCCCATCTATCTCTTTCACCTCACCTGCGCCCAACTCTTTAAGTCGACTAACGACATCTTGAACTAATATTTCAGGTGCCGAGGCCCCAGCTGTAACGGAGACTGAACGAACATCATCTAGCCAATTTTCTTGAATTTCTGATTGATCATCAATGAGATAAGCGCGCGTCCCCATTCGTTCTGAAAGTTCTCGCAGGCGATTAGAGTTTGAGCTGTTTGGTGACCCGACAACTAACATAATATCTGACATACCTGATAGTGCTTTCACTGCATCCTGTCGATTCTGAGTGGCATAACATATGTCGTCTTTTCTTGGCCCTTGGATACTTGGAAACCGTGATTTCAAGGCATCAATCACTTTCGCAGCATCATCAACCGACAAAGTTGTTTGTGTAACATAGGCGAGCTTTTGTTCATTTTCTACTTGTAAGGCGGCTACTTGCTGTTCATTTTCTACAAGGTAAATATTACCGCCATTCGCAAAATTATATTGCCCCATTGTACCTTCGACTTCAGGGTGACCCTCATGGCCAATCAAAACACACTCCATCCCATCAAGACTATATTTGCTCACTTCCAAGTGAACTTTAGTCACTAAAGGACAGGTTGCATCAAACACATTCAACTCACGTGTTTTTGCTTCTTCCTGAACTGCTTTCGATACGCCATGTGCGCTAAAAATCACCAATGAGTTATCAGGAACCTCGACTAATTCATCAACAAATATTGCACCTTTCTCTTTTAGATTATCCACAACAAAACGGTTATGTACGACTTCATGACGAACATAAACTGGCGCACCAAAAACCTCTAAAGCACGATTTACAATTTCAATCGCGCGATCAACACCGGCACAAAAACCTCGAGGATTCGCTAGTTTTACATCCATCATTTTTAACTCTATTTGAATAATTAGTTATTAATTAAAAGCTTGTACGTCAATTATCTCAACTTTGAAGCTTAATATTTCACCAGCCAAAGGGTGGTTAAAATCAATCGTCACCTTGTCTTCATCAAATGATTTTACCACACCTGGCAATTCAGATTTATTAGCGTCTGCAAACGACACCACCAAACCCTCTGCTAATTCCATATCCGCAGCAAAATCAGTACGTTTCATTACCTGGAGATTGTTTGGATTAGGCATGCCGAAGGACTTTTCAGGCGGTACTTGCCATTCATTTATCTCACCGGCACTCATTCCGACTAAGTAGGATTGAAAACCATCAGGGAGTTGACCATCACCAAATTCAAACTTTGCTGGTTGTTTATCAAAGGTTGAATCAACGAGGTCGCCATTTTTCAGGCTCAAAGAAAAATGTAATGTAACGAGCGTATTTTCACCCACTTTTGTTGTAGACATAATAATTTATACCGCAAAAAATAATGTGTAGTCATGAGCTGAAAGTTAGACTCATTGTATATTCACTGCCTTCTTTTTATGCAGAAGGCAGTTGAGTGCAAACTCAGTTTTCTTCTTTTTTATTTTTAAAGACATCAATAATCATTAATCCCGCGCCTAGCGAAATAGCAGAATCAGCAAGATTGAATGCTGGAAAATGACTATCGTTCCAATAAAAATGTAAAAAGTCGACGACATAACCAAGCGTGATTCGGTCATATAAATTACCGAGCGCACCGCCAAGAATTAATGCGATTGCAACACCCAACAATGGGTCATCACGTAATGTTGCTAGCCAGCGAATTAATGCAATACTCACAACACTGGCTAAACCTGCAAAAAACCATCGTTGCCAACCCGACTCCGTCGCTAAAAAGCTGAATGCAGCTCCGGTGTTATGCAGTAACGTTAAGTTAAAACATGGCATCACAGCAACAGGCGTCGCATACACCAAAAGCGTACTCGCATAATATTTAGTGACTAAGTCAGCGACAAGCACTACGGCACTTAGCCAGAGCAATGAGATCATTGACTTGCCTTGCGGATCACTCATGCAAACTTTCTCACTTCGCCTTCACCATCAACGTTGTCTATACATCGACCACACAGTAATGGGTGCGATTCATCTTTGCCGACGTCTTCACTATGATGCCAACATCGGTCACACTTTTCATGCTCAGCCGGCGTTACCGATAATGACAAGCCCTTCAAGTCACTTTCTTTAGCCGCCGAAGCATTGTCATCAGACAATGCGTGCACACTAGCACCTGAAGCAATCAGTACGAAACGCAGCTCTTCGCCTAAAGATACAAGCACATCATGCAAATCGCCATCACAATACAAACTAATCTCTGTACCTAATGATCCTTTTACATTACCTGCTTTACGCTCTTCTTCAATTCGTTTATTCACCGCATTTTTAACAGCAAGCACTTGCTCCCAAAAATCACGCCCCTGCTTACTCCCTTCATCTAAAGGCACAAGGTCTTCATACCATGAAGTTAGGAATACACTATTTTCTCGTTCACCATTCGCAGACGCAGGCAATGTTTTCCAGATTTCATCTGCAGTGAAGCTTAGAATTGGCGCGATCCAACGCGTCATTGCTTCTAATACATGATACATAGCTGTCTGACATGAACGGCGCGCTAAGCTGTCAGATTGTGTGGTGTACTGACGATCTTTAATTATATCTAAGTAAAAACCACCTAAATCGATCCCACAAAATTGAACAACTTTTTGAAAGACTGTTAAGAAGCTATAGTCGTTATAGGCATCTTTAAGCTCATTTTGAAGTAACAAAGCTCTATCGATAACCCAACGATCAAGCGCTAGCAACTCATTTTCAGGTAATAAGTCGGTAGCAGGGTCAAAGCCATTAATATTTGATAATAAGAACTTGGCAGTATTTCGAATACGTCGGTATGAGTCCGCTGAACGCTTTAGAATTTCATCAGAAACTGTCATTTCACCACTATAGTCTGTGGCAGCAACCCAGAGACGTAAAATATCTGCCCCTAGCTTGTTAGTCACTTCTAAGGGAGCAATAACATTACCCACAGATTTAGACATTTTCTTGCCATCGCCATCCACTACAAAGCCATGTGTAAGTACTTGCTTATAAGGCGCTTGAGCATTGATCGCGATACCTGTTTTGAGCGATGACTGAAACCAACCACGATGTTGGTCAGAGCCTTCTAAATACAAATCGGCAGGGTACTGACCAAGTTCTTCACGTTGCTTTAATACTGCCGCATGTGTCACGCCTGAATCAAACCATACATCAAGCGTATCGGTTACTTTACTATAGTCATCCGCTTCATCACCCAGCAACTCTGCTGCATCAAGTTCAAACCATGCATCGATCCCTTTGTCTTCAACACGCTTAGCAACTTTTTCAATCAACGCGTTGGTATCTGGGTGTAATTCTTGAGTATCTTTATGCACAAATAAGGTAATTGGAACACCCCAAGTTCGCTGGCGGGAAATACACCAGTCAGGGCTCTGCTCTAACATGCCCTCAATACGACTCTGGCCCCACTCAGGCACCCATTGAACGCCTTTTACCGCATCTAACGCCGACTGCCTTAAACCATTTTTAGTCATGCTAATGAACCATTGTGGCGTAGCACGATAAATTAATGGTGTTTTCGTTCTCCAGCAGTGAGGGTAACTATGCGTAAAGACTTTCTTTTTAACCAGTTTTCCGTGTTTTTCAAGCTCAGCAAGTACACTTTCTTCAACTTTATAAACATGCTGACCTGCAAAAATTGCCACGCTATCTCGGTAAACACCACTGTCATCCACATAATTTAAGGTGCCGATGCCATATTTTTTACCGACATAGAAATCATCCACGCCATGATCGGGTGCGGTATGTACTGCACCTGTACCCGCGTCAACTGTAACGTGATCACCCAAAATCACAGGTACGTTCATCTCACGATAAAATGGATGGACGAGGGCTTGATTCTCTAACGCGCTCCCCTGACATCGGCCTAACACTTCATGGGTCTCTAAACCATAGCGCTCTACATTTTCGTCCACTAACGCTTCAGCCATAATCAGTAATTCAGGCCCTTGTCCTAAATCACATTTCACGAGTGAGTAATCTAAATCCGCATTTAAAGAAACAGCTTGGTTTGAAGGCAGTGTCCATGATGTTGTGGTCCAGATTACAACCGATACCGGATCACTTGAACTCTCAACACCAAAAGCACTTAAAACTGCAGCGGTATCAACGACATCAAAGCGCACATCAATCGCGGTTGACTGTTTATCTTGATATTCTACTTCCGCCTCCGCCAAAGCAGAGCCACCCACCACACTCCAATAAACAGGCTTAAAACCTTTTTGTAGATGGCCATTCTCTATAATTTTTCCTAAAGAACGGATAATGTCGGCTTCGAAGTTAAAATCCATCGTGAGATAAGGCTTATCCCAATCTCCCTGAACGCCCAAACGGATGAAATCTGTTTTCTGCCCTGCAACTTGCTTGGCGGCATATTCACGACATGCTTTTCTAAACTCAGGGTAGCCAATTTTTACACCTGCTTTGCCTTTTTTCTTTTCGACATTGTGCTCTATTGGTAAACCATGACAATCCCAACCCGGCACATAAGGCGCATCATAGCCGCTTAGCGTTTTAGACTTAATGATAATATCTTTGAGAATTTTGTTAACTGCGTGACCAAGGTGAATACCGCCATTAGCATAAGGAGGGCCATCATGTAGTATAAATTTCTCAGCACCCGCTCTTGCTTCTCGAATTTGCTCGTACAACCCCATATCTTGCCACTGCTTTAACATGCCAGGTTCACGTTGCGCTAAGTTGCCTTTCATCGGAAAATCCGTTGCCGGCAAGTTAAGGGTATGCTTGTAATCACTCATATTATTATCACTTTTCTCAACACATCATTCGTTAAATAGGCGCCTTACGATTATTTTGAAAAATAACACCTGGCATCGTTTATATCTTTATTAATCTGTTCTTTTAGCGCTTCAATATTTTCAAAGCGTTGCTCACTTCTTAACTTTTGGCAAAACGTAACGCTCAAATGTTCACCGTAAATAGTCTTACTAAAGTCTAATAAGTGAACTTCCAGCGAAGGTAAAAAGTTTCCAACTGTCGGTTTCACACCGATATTAGCAACACCTAAAACTTGTACACTATTTTGTAAGTAAACCTTTACCGCATATACACCGGTAAATGCTACATTTATCCGGTGCAAGGCAATATTCGCAGTCGGAAAGCCTAGTTGACGCCCTAGCTTCTGACCATGGATAACTCGACCCATGATGCTATATGCACGCCCTAAAACATTTTGAGCCTCTGTGAATTTGGATTGAGCCAATAGCGCTCTAACAAACGTACTACTAATGCGCTCACTATGTTCACCAGATTCAACGAGCGTAGGCGTATTCTCAACACTAAATCCTTTAATCTGACCTAATGTTTGTAATAAAGCAAAATCACCCTTCCGATCGCCACCAAAATGAAAATCATCACCAATAACGAGGTGACAGATTTTTAAATGCGATACTAAAACTGTTTCAACAAATGATTTTGCTGAAAGCTGACTAAGTTTGGAATCAAACTTTAGGCAAAACACATAATCCAAACCAAAAGAGGATAATGCTTGAAACTTCTCCCTGAATCGCATTAACCTCGCTGGCGCTTCCGCCCCTTGAAAAAACTCTAAGGGCTGTGGCTCAAATATAATCACCACAGAAGGCACACTCAGTTTTTCAGCCTTGGTAACAACTTGCTGAATAATCGATTGGTGGCCTAAATGAACACCATCAAAGTTACCAATCGTAGCGACACATTTCGCCTCTTTTAAGCTGGGGTTATGAAGCCCCCTTAATAACCGCATTGTTACCACTTAATATGTTCACAAAATAAGATATTCAAAAAATAGTTGCCGATTATACGTGTTCAAGGGCTTATAATTCAATCAACAAGCCCATTTTCAGAAAAACTTCCATAAAAAAACCCCTGTATCGAAATGATAAAGGGGTTTTAGCTTTGTTTGCATATTTTTTTTGATATTGAGCTATCTATAAAGCAGTGCTAGTCCCACCAACCGATTATATTCATATAAACAATCGCAGCGGGTGCAAGAACAAAGGTCATGATGCCAATTGTTTCATCTGTAGATTCTTCGTCGTTTTCATTCACTCTAAAACCATTCTTCTTACCTGAAGTATAGTAGTTACGACCACTGTCACGCGTGAGATATTTCCCTGTTTCGTCTTCTAGTGAATGATATTCATCTTCTTTATAATTCCCTTCATTCTGATAAGCAGGTACAAATTCATCATCCGCAGCTAAGACTGAAGTAGCCCCCGCAGAACAAAGAAGTACAACTAACAAACTTGAGAATAGGTATTTCATCATTATAAGCTCCAGAATATTTCGGCCAATCCCTTAAACCACTTTACCTTTTACACCATTCTTTGACATAAATTGATCCCTCTAAAATATCCTCGAAACAAAAATACTCTAAACGAACAAAAAACAACCAATTTTTAATATGGACTATTTAAAACGTTCCATTACAAAAAATAAAGCCATTTTACATTCAATTACGATTTGATCGCTCAGTACGGGACACGGTTATCAATTTTTGTTCCCAATTTTAAATCTATCAATGTTTTATTGCGCTACCTAAAATGCTCTTTAAATTCAAACCACTTAAAACCAACACAATAAAATAAGTCGAGACCCCATAAACGACCAATTGAGTTAATTCGCTCACGCGTGACCAAACATCCATAATGAACCATGCCTCCGTGGGTACTTGTAACCAATAAATTAGCGAAATCATCACCACATTTGCCAACATTATTCGAAGGATAAACACCCTCCAACCACTACTTCGACGATACACTTTTTGATTTATTAAGCCTTGCAATAACCAGAGCGCATTCATCCAAGATGAAATGGCAGTTGCCAATGCCAAACCTGTATGTTGCAACGGCCAAATTAAAATGAGATTCAGTACCATATTCGCACACATCGCCCAGATTCCGATTTTAACGGGTGTTTTCATGTCTTGTCGGGAAAAATAACCCGGAGCAAGCACTTTAATTAACATAAACGCCAACAAGCCCAAGGCATAAGCCCGTAAACTTTGCGCCGACATAAAGACATCCTGCTGCGTCAATTCACCATAATAAAACAAGCTTGTCACGAGAGGCTCAGCCAATAAAATTAGTGCTATTGCTGCGGGTAGCCCCATCAATATAATGATTCTTAGCCCCCAATCCAGTGTATCTGAAAATTCTTGATCAGACTTTGAGGCATGCTTTCGAGACAGTGTTGGTAAAATAACGGTCGCAATCGCGATTCCAAAAATACCTAAAGGTAACTCCACTAAACGATCCGAATAATACAACCATGAAATACTACCCGTTTGTAAGAATGAGGCGAGAATCGTATCTAATAACAAATTAATCTGACTGACAGACACTCCAAATAAAGCAGGTAGCATTAATCGAAAAATCCGTTTCACCCCTTCATGACGATAATCAAGCCGAGGCCGCGGTAACAAACCCATTTTCAACAAAAATGGCAATTGAAAAAACAATTGCACCATTCCAGCAATTAAAACCCCCCATGCCAAACCAACGACTGGTTCAGAAAACAAAGGCGTCAACCAAATTGCTGCCGATATCAGTACAAGATTTAACAACACAGGCGTGAATGCGGGAATCGCGAAATAGCCATAGCTATTAAGAATGGAGCCGGCAAATGCGGTGAGTGAAATTAAGAGTAGATAAGGAAAGGTGATGCGTAACATCTCTGTCGCCAGGGCATATTTATGAGCATCGTCCATAAAACCAGGTGCAAACATTGCCGTTAGCCAAGGAGCCCCTAACATAGCTAGCAACGTCACCACCAATAAAATGCCACCTAAAAGACCTGCAACTGAGTTTGCCAATTGTCGAACTTCACGCTCTGTTTTAGTTCTTCTATACTCAGATAGAACAGGTATAAAGGCTTGTGAGAATGCACCTTCTGCAAATAAACGGCGAAAGAAATTTGGTATCTTAAACGCAATAAAAAAAGCATCAGCACCTGCGGATGCGCCAAATAAATTAGCAACCACCACATCCCGAACCAATCCAAAAACACGAGAAAGCAGGGTCATAATTCCCACTAGCCCCGTAGACCGAAGTAAGCCACGAACTTTTTTAGATTTTATTTGTGAGTTTTTATTTTCAGGTAAAGCCATTTTGATCTCAATTTCACTCGTTAAACGAGCGTGGTACCGCTATAAATGTGGGAAGCATACTGGTGTCACCGAAAAAAGCAAAGTTGCATTGATTGAACTCGCACTTTTATTAATTTTCACTATGCTTAAAGGATTACTAATCATTTTTTCATACAAGATTGACCAGACATAATAAAAGGATCCCCTGATGGATGATAAAGATATCAACCGTTTATTATTACAATATGATCGAATACTCAGGCAAGCTAACCGAGAACACATCAACCCTGAAATAGAAGAACTCACAGTTGAAGACCTCAAACCCATTGCAAACCTAGTTGCCAAAAGCCGTGCGGTCTATTTAAAAGAGTTATATACATTAAGTAAAAAATACGACGAAAATGATGCATTCCCAACTGCCGAAGAACTTAAAAGATTAAAAGTACTCCGCACACGTTTTTTAGAGCTTGCAGAAGGTTCAAAATCAATTGAGGTATCCATTCAACGCGGTTATTTAGATTTAAAACTATAAAATACATTGAGTCAGCCATTTTACCTAAGCCCACCGATTAAGACTGTTTGTTTGATAGAACGCCTTAGCCCAAAAGCACTCAGCAGCTAAAAACAGTGCTTACATAAACAATTTAGCAATCATGACCGTTACAAACAATAAGGCGACAGCGCAACACGTACCAAACACAATACGCTTAACAACCCCTTTTGAAAGATGTACCGTTTGTTGAACGGATGGTTCTGAACCACTATTAAGCGCTTCAAGCTCTTTCCGCCGCTGATCTCGATAATCTGTTAATGACAGGTCTCCATTATGAAAATCCTCATTCAATTCAGATATTTTACGATTTAGGGAAATTTTCATCAGTGAGCCTTCACAACAATAAAAGAGACGTTGTCCTTCGCTTCTTTACTCAAGCATTCACTCATTAACTTATCAGGTATTTTGTTTAACTTTTCACTCATAAGTATTTGTTGAAGCTCATTTGCTGACAGTTCGTTATACAAGCCATCCGAACAAAGTAAAAATAAGTCGTCACGATTAATCGGAAAAGCATTTACATCTACGTCCAATTCATCAAAAGCACCAATAGCGCGTGATAACATATTTTTTATTGAACTATGCTCGGCTTGTTCTTCTGTTAATTCTCCACGATCTATTTGGGCTTGAACCTCGCTATGATCCTTCGTTAATTGCTCAAACTGATCGCCTCGTAAACGATATAATCTTGAATCCCCCACCCATAACACAACGCCAATCGCTTCTTTTAAAATAAGGCATACAACGGTTGAACCTACCGTTAAACCATTTAGTTTTTCAACACTGTGCATTCTAAGCTTTTCGTTAACGAATAATAATGTATCTTCAACATCATCAACAAGATCTGACACATAAGCACGGTTAGGTAAAGACTCAAGGTCAGCGACAATCATCTGACTGGCCACTTCACCCGCTTCATGCCCCCCCATGCCATCAGCAACAACCCACAGACCAGCATCAGGTCGGCTCAGTAACGCATCCTCATTAAGTTTACGTACATTGCCTTGATGTGTTTTATCCACCGATGTAAGTGAAAATACTCGACTCATACTGAAAATATATCCTTTTAGCCGCCCGTTGATTGAAACAAGTTAGGCCAATGCCAATTATCCCATTGCCCGTTTAACATCGCAGTATAGCTCACTGGCCTTGGTAGCTGATCAGCTAATAACAATGCACCCTCAACATGCTCCCCACCTTTCGTCCACCATAAACTAAAACTAGACATTTGAGGCTTAAGCAATGCATCGCATAACTGTGGTAGTACATTATTAAGTGCTTGTCCGGATGATCCCAAGGGCACAACACGCTGTAGATTCCTTTCGGATAAAAGCGGTGAAGGCCTTGCTTCGGGAAACGCTACCCCTACTTTATGCTGAGCAAGCTCTTGCAAAAGTTCATCGGCATCAAGGCCTTTTTCCAAGGTCATAATCGCAACATCTTCCAACCATTGAAACCAAGCGTCAGCATTAGACAAATATTCAAACGTACCAATCTGGTCAGGAATAGGAGCCGCTAATGTAAGAGGGTAATAACGCCCTACTTTATCTACACTGGGCAACATAATTCCTGCCCATGACTGACTATTCGCACAACCTCCAGGCAAAACAAAACGCCACACAGGACTAATTAAAAAATGCGTTAACCATGAATCCCCTAAAACCTCTTGACTAGCTAGAACAGACTGCTGCAACCAATGGTCCCACGACTCCATAAAGTCGCTGGGCAAGTTTAGGTTTAAAAAGTCTCCATGCATTGGAATTTTCCCATAAACGCCGACCGAACTTGAATCATACATACCTCAGCCCACCCTGATCTTACAAAGTAGATTTAGCTCAACAACAAAACCACTCATATTCATAAAATCTTCGGACATTTGTATTCACTCAACCAACCAGGCGAAAATGGATTCAAAGCACTCGTTGCACTTAATTCGTACTCAGCTTTGCGACTACTTACATCAAATGTAATCGTGTATGTATTAGAGCGGCTTGATTTTTTAACCTTTGCCGCATCTAATGCTTTAAAAAACGCCCAATCACCCAAATAACGTTTATTGTGTTTCGTTTCGTTAATATCTTCAAAAAGTAAGCGAACACCTTCAGCTGTCGTACCTGGCCAACTCAAAGATTTAGATAGTTTTGGCCCATGAGAGTAGCGTATACGCCCCTCACCAAGTGATAACTCAAAGCGCCTCACCGTAGAGTCCATACGATAGGGTTTCAATTTATAATTAAAGCCTGCAACCGATTCATTTTTTCTAAAAAACACATTACGAATCGATTGCGCCTTTTTCATCTGCCTTAGAGTCGCTTTACTAATCCCTAAACGTCTCCCGTTAAGACTCTTTTCTTTCCAGGTTTTACCTTTCTTAATAAAAGGCATCAACTGCCCTTTTACATAAGTATCTTCGATACCCTCAGGTTTAAAATACTCGACAAAATCGAGCATCGCAACTTCTTGAGTCCCCGACCCTGTAAATGGGTATCGTCCTGCAACTCTACTCTGGTAATTTTGATATACCGTGGCTTTCCAAACCGTATTTAAATGTTTCTTACTATCGATTAAAACGGTCTTCCATACTTGATCAGTCAACTCTTCCATCCAGCGTCGTACCGGCTGAGGAAGTTTTGATGCCTGTGCTAATAATTTACGCAATGGATCTGAGCCACTGCCTGTAAATCGTTTGGTCGAAAATTTCAGTGCAGCTTCATTAGGTATTGGAGCAAACGAGAAGCCTTCTAATGTTTCGTAGACCGATTTAGTCGTCGCCAGTACATTATCAATACCCTTTTTACGAATAAGTTTGTGCTCCGGTTTAAATGCAATATCGACAACCGTCGGTGGCAACATCTTGTCGTTCAATGCTGCTGCAGCACCCGCCATAACGCCCTTTTCACCTTGTAACTGGTTTATCTCAGGTGTCAGAGATGTTTCATTAGTTAGCGTTGTTAAGATATTCATTAAAGGCGAAATAGAACGATCAGACATCTTTTCAAGCACTTCTCTAGCTTTATTTGAGTCACTAATTTCGCGCACGCTCAATTTTTTCACCAAATTTTTCCACTTTTCTGTATATTTCAACAAATAAATATCTTTGACTTTCTTAGCAATCACTTCAACATCTTTGTCGCTAAAGTCTTCAGAATTTGACGTTCCTAATATCCATTGCTCAGTGGAATACTTCCTAATCAAAGGAGAGTTTTTACTCAAATCAATCTTCTTATAACCAGCCTTAGTAAACATAAACGGAACAGTTAAAGCGGCATCTTCAGTATTAATTTCAAAAATACTTAGCACATCTCCGCCAATGGCTTGCAGGAAATCACTTTGCAGTTTGAGCTCAGGTACACGCTCAATCTGTTTATAAATACGCTGCTCTATTGGTATTTTTTGTAGCTGCAGTCGACTGGTTTGAACAACAGCCTCATCACGTTTGAAAGCAGGTATTCCATTTGCGATACTGTCTTTCAAATACGCCATTAATTGCTTCTGCTTAGATCCTTGGTTTTTTAATAGCTTAGCCCAATCATCTCTAAACCATGAAACAACCTCATTTTCTTCTAGCCTTGAAGCATCCGCCAACATGAGATAAACCCGCAATGCATCGTAGAGCTGGTCATTATCCACGGAGGTCGAAAGGAAAAGTTCTAACCGTTTGATTAACACAGGGTTAAAGTGAGCAAGCAAGGAAGCTTTATAAGCAGTATTAGCAGACTCTTGAACACTTTCATCATATAAGCCTAACCCTGTCACCCAGGGCAAACTAACTTGACCATAGACCGATCTTGCCTCATTTAAAGGTTCAATAATGGCGATCGTTTTATCAAGACGGTTCCCTGCATTATCCGTTGAAGCTAATGCATTCTGGTGCTGTTGAATGAGTAAAGATACCTCATCCATTAACGCTTCATTTTTATTTAGACTGCTCGTCCAAGCTAGTGCAGAGCCCAATACTAAGACTAAAGCACTCACCATTGAAAAACGCCTAAACCAGCGTAACCTTCCTTCATATTTAGAATTAATTCCGACTATATTTGCTTCTGGAAATATCACTTCACTCAGCAACTTCTGAATAAAGAAACTTTTACCTTGCCCAGGCGGAGAGGACAAAGCTTTCCCTTGAACACCAAAATGAGTAGATAACGACGTTAAAATACGGTCAATTGGTGTTCCTTCCTGAGTCCCACTAGTGAAATAAACCCCTCTAAGTAGAGCTGGTGTTTGGTATTGATTTTCCCCAAATACATTCTCTACAAACTCATTTAGAATACCGCGCATATTTTCAAATTGACTTGGAAATGCTTGTATTTTTGCGCGACGGTAAGGGTCTCTCTCACTATGCAGCCGCGACAATAACCGTTCATTTACCCTTTTAACCAAGGTGTCAAATTCAACATCAAATAATTCACTATTCTTCTGACTTGGAGCATCATGCATAGGGAATGTTAGTCCCCAGACTTGCTCTCTATCCGATAGGTTTAAGTCTTCAAAAAACTCATTAAACCCAGCCATCAGATCACACTTTGTAATCACAAAATAAATCGGGAATCGAATATTAAGATCCGTCATGAGCTCTTGAATACGGTTACGTATTGTCTCAGCATGACGCATCCGCTCATCCCGACTCAACATAATTAATTCTTGTAAACTAACCGCGACAATCGCCCCATTAATAGCTCTTCTTGGGCGATGTTTTTTTAATAGCGAAAGGAAATTCAACCATGCTCCACGATCCGCTTCAGCATGACTATCTTGCGTGGTATATCGTCCGGCCGTATCAATCAATACCGCATCATCAGTAAACCACCAATCACAATTTCGTGTGCCACCAACACCACCGACACCCTGTAGTCCAAACTTTTCTTTTAGTGGAAACTGTAAACCTGAGTTCGCAAGCACTGTAGTTTTACCAGCTCCCGGTGGGCCAATCATCAAATACCAGGGAAGTTCATAAATGGTACGCCGTTTTTTACCACCAAATTGATGCGCTTTTAGTGCATCGGTCGCCTCTTTGAAACGACTATAAAGTAACTTTTCTTCATCATTACTTGCATTGTTAGCTGTTTTTTTAGCCGTACTTTTCTGATCCGAAGCCGCGCCCTCAGTAATATCATCTAGCATCTTCTCATTCTGCTTAGATTTCTGTAGCTGGATACGCATATTATTAGCGCCCCATAACAAAACAAAGACCATGATAATGATTAAACGCGTAATCGCAGACAGTGGTTCTTTTGAGTCACCAATACGTATAAATCCACCACCAAACCAAACGGCTAGGCCTAGAATAATTAATGTAAGCAAACCCAGAAAGATTGGGTGCAAGAATAAAGCGAGGATTCGCTTCATGAAAATCTCCCTATTTTTTGAGAACATATTGTTAAACGATAACAACGCTCAAAATAAAATTATTTAAAAACGACAAAAAAGGCGTAACACTTAGCTGAACTAAACGTGTTACATCATTTAAGCTCGGCCTTTTTGTTATATTCAATTGTCATTACATCCAACTCTTCGGCTACCGGCGTGGTCGTATGATCAAGCCAAACCCGAAAACCTGAATAAGACAAAACGACTAAAGACAACGCAATTGTAAAGACGACCCAAAGAGGTACTAAATCGGTGACAGTTTTATTACTTTTCTCTGCGCCTTTCCATCTAGGTGAAAGCTCATTTTCATGAGTACCTCTCTGCATTTCAATAGCACGATAAAGATTCTCTTTGACTTGTTCGAGCTGTAAATGCCCTCGCGGGTCTATTTGGTATTTACCAGAAAAACCTTGAGATAAACAAAGATAAATTAATTCAAGCGTATCAATATATTGAGCTGGAGTTTGGAGCAAGCGATCTAAAATCAAAAACACCTTTTCGCCACCCGATGTTTCGTTATGAAAGGTACTGAGTAACGAATGTTGTGCCCAACCACTTTCAGGCCCCCAAGGAGTGTTTAGCACTGCTTCATCTAGCGCAGAACATAATACATACCTCGCCGATAAAACGACCTCCGAAGCTTGCCCTTCCTGTTTCGCGTTAGTTTCAAATTCACGCATTTGGTCAATAATGCTATTTCGAAGCTTGTTAGAATCTGCATGTTGAATGGTATGACGTAATTCGCCTACTAGCGCGATTAACTCAGTTGCCGCGCCAACAAGTTTATTTAAACTACGTTTAACATTAAGCTCTGCCGCAGCATTTGCATGAGCTCCACCACCATGCGGAGGGTTTGCTAGCGAAGCCGTCCTACTGTGAGGTGTAGGCGATACGAAATTACCTGTATCACCAACAGGCGAAGATTTTCGCCCCGGCGTAGGAATAATAACTGTTTTATCGCCGTTATTAGGATCCATTAATCCCCCCCTTAAAATATTTAAAGCTAACCATATTCATTGGCATTAGTCCCTTATTGCCCAAAATTCAATTTCTAAACCAGGAAAATCACCACCAAGATGCAAGGCAAAGCCGCCTGATTGTCGCAACTCTCCCCAAAATTCATTATTTCTATCTAATTGAAAGTACGAACACCCAGAATGATAAGGTATTTGTCGAGGCGCAACAGGCAATGATTGCATTGAAATGCCAGGCAACTGAGCATTCACTAAGTCCCGAATACGTTCTACTGGCGCAACCTTCACCTGACTAGGAAATGATGCACGAAGCTGTTCAACAGGCATACTTGCTTTCACCGCAAGCACAAAAGTAGCCCCGTCAATAAGGCTACGATCATTAATCGGCGAAACCCGAATTCCGTATTTGCGCTCAACTAACTCCAAAGATGTTGCAGATTGTTCTAATACGGCACTTAAGCCTTTCCTCAAACATTGTATTACTGGTGCAAAAGTAAGCTTCAAATCATCATGATTATAAGCACCAAACTCAGGAGGTCTTTTATTTACCGAGGTAAAAGTCGAAAATTCACCAGCCATTTGTAATAACTGAAAATATAAATCAACTGGATGTAGCAAGCGACTATGCTTTAAGTGCTCGGTTATAGGGCCAATACGATTCAGTAACTGCAACATTAAATAATCTGATATTTCGGCAGAACCACCTCGACCACCCTCTTTTAAACGCCCCGCCAATGATTCACCGCGTTGATGTAACAAACCTGACAGTTCATTCAAAAATCCACCGGTCACATTGTTCACATGCGCATCAAGCAGCGGTGGAATATATGTTTCATCTAATACTATTGTTTTATCTTCTTTACGTTCTTTGATCTTAAGTGAACCTAATAAAGCATATCCGCTATGATCTTCATTTTCCAAAAGCAACCTCAAACGTAGCTGCCCTGTCTGGATAGTTTCATCACCAGAATAGCCTGAAACAGTATCAAACACTTCACTCTCAACTGCTTTATAACGCGTTAAGCTTTGATCATTTTCATCAAGCTGAACTTCGGCCGCGCCAGACCGCCTTAATGGAAGCCCTAGATAAACGATTTCGTTCGCTAGATTTTCGGGGATATCAATAATATCAGGTGCAGAATTAGAGTCAGGCACTGAAATAGACGTGCCATCAGGGAAAACAGCATGGCAGCGAGAAATCGAAATTTTGCCAAGTTTTAGTAGTTGAGCGTCAATTTCCAGGGTTTCAAAGCCCCAAAAATAAGACTGTAAGGTGCGACATCGCCCCTCAACATAACTCTCAAAATACCGGTCTTGCTGTTGAAAATGCTGAGGACGAAGAAACATTCCCTCAGACCAAACAACCTTACTCTTAGTCGACATTTCTTTTCCTTACTTATTTATGCAGCTAAACCAGTTCAAAGTGACTCATCGCCTACTTATTAATCATTGCCAATTTTTCAATATCATTAGTCAATAATACTTATTGAATCTTTATCTACAGACACACTAAACTCATTATCGGTGTGTCGCTCTATCGGTAAAATCAACTTGCCTTGCGCATCTTGATACTGAATAAATTCAGCAATAACGCCCACATAGTTCACGCCTTCCGGAATAACATACGTCACTCCGCGGTTTTCTGAAGGAATAAATTCTTTTAATCTTATTTTCTCAATTAAATCTTTACCTAAACGATCTTCAGGCGACTCAAGAAGCGCAATAAAATCCTCCTGTTCAAACTGCCTATTATCTTTTAAGAACAATAAGTTAAGCACAACTGGAGACGTCCGACCATCAGAATCAGGATTAACAGTAGATGATACGTTCAACTCAAGCTCTAACGACGTCACTAAATCAAGCTTCTCCCTCGTATAAGCACAAGCAGCAAGCACTGCAATCAATGACAATACGATAGAAAACTTAAATAATTTTTTAAAACTCTGCATGTCTAACCCTATAATTAATATAATCCATTATGACTGTTTAAGCATAGCATCTAGTAACCATTACCTTCGGTAAAAAACTTATAGATTTATTTGCCAGATTTATTACTTGATGAACTATTACGATTCATTTTTAACGAGTGCATCCTTCGTTCATACGCGTCGGCAAATACCTCACCAAACAAGCGCTTAAACGTTAATTCATTATCTTCTTTATATTCCTCAAAAAGTGCCTGGTAAGCATCCCAGTTTTTCCCTTTTCCACTACCAAGAAAGCGCTTAGACTTCGTTTTTTCGAATTTACGCGCTAATACACTAGGGTCAAACTGCCCCAAAATATGTTCATAAGCAGCCCTCATTGCATCAAACAATGCCACTTGATGCTCCGAAATGTCAGCAAAACCATCATTCATTGCATCAATCGGAGACAAGTATGCTTTTCCCTGCTTAGCAAACATATTTTCAATGGCATCTTCAGGCGTAACTGAAAATTTTAAAGGATTATTTTCAGCCGACTGTATCGTTGTCATATTCATGCGAAATTCACTTTTAATCTCGCTTCGTGCTCGCAATGTTCGCATCATACCTGCCACAGTTTCTTTAACTGTATTAGCGACTGTTTCATTTAACACGTTTTTCTGATTGGCAGACAAACGCTCCAAGCCTAATGCTTTTGCCAGTTCAGCACCACCGTCTGCTTGAAAACTTTGCCTCTCAACACTTACTTCATTAGCTAATGCTTGTGATGCTGGAGAAGGCACTAATTCTGCCTCGACCTGAACATCTAATGTTTGATCGGGCAATTCAGCACTTTGATCAGTTTGTAGCTGCTCTGGCGGCGTGGAAAGAAGTTCACTTAATGCTAACTCCTCAGGCGCTTTCGGTTCAGTCTCAGTCTCAGTCTCAGTCTCAGTCTCAGAAGATGCTACAGGTTTTATATATGCAGTTTTATCAGGATCCAGCTGTACAGGCTCAACTATTTTATTCGGAAAAGATGAAGGCGCTAACTCTATGGGTTCCGCTTGTTTTGATTCAATCTGACCAGAAGAATGCCCCCCTAACAATTCGTCCCAATCGTCGGGAATCACATTCGGCACTTTCATCATTTGCCGATCAAGAGAGGGCGTCTCGCCCAAAAGGTCTGTCAAAGAACCTGATGAAGAGCCAGAAGGCACACTAGCCGCTTGCTTCACAACACCTAACAAAGCCAAGGGATCCTTTTCATCCTCTTTTAACCCTAAATCAATCGAGTCAACCGACTGAACCAAGGGGCTTGATGAAATATTAATAGATGCTTGGGCAGGAATAGCAGGCTCAAATGCCGGGGTAGATGGCTCTAGCCATTTATCAAGATCGTCAACCAATACAGAACTAGATGGAGCGGGTATAACGTTAAGAGGAGAAGCATCAACTTTAGATGAGGATTCAGAAGACGGTATATTTGTTGTTTCTTCTATATTTACTTGTATTTGATAGTCGCCAAACACAAGCAAATCGCCATTTTTTAAAACGGATTGCTGCGCTGCCCCTAAAGGTAAAGAGCCTCCGTTCAAATAAATACCATTCGTACTTTCATCAATCAATAAAAATTGATTATTCTCGAAACGAATACACCCATGACGCGACGAAACATAGCGGCTCGGGTCAGGCAGAACCCAGCTATTATCCGGAGCACGCCCAAAACTTCCCCCAGTCATATCAAATTGATGCGTCTGTCCCTCCATATTGCAACCCGCTGGGCACAAAGCAATAGAAAGCATTAATTTCATATTTGTCCGCCTACTTTTTTCAAGATAACCAACCCAACTTTACCATTTAACTTTTTTAATAAAGGCAGCCTGCTCAGATAACTCAGGAATAAAACTTGCCAATTTATTATAAAATTCATCAGAATTTGATGACTGTTTAAATACTTTTTTCACCAACCGACTCGCTAGCGGGCCAATAAAAAAAGTAAGTTCATTCGTAACTGACTGCAATTTTTCTGGCGACAACTGTAATGTTTCCGTACTTGGAGGACTAGCAGCCACTTTACTTTCATTCTTTAAACCAGCGTGTGTAAATCCACTTTTTGATTCTGCTTCTTTTGATAAAGATAACTCACGTATTCCCGAGGTTTCAAGCGAACGCAAAAACTCTGACCGCTCGCCATCATTAGGTATCTTTCCAGCCAAGGTCATTGAAAGTGACTCTAATGAGTTATTCCCCTTGCTATATCGCTTTACCAGCGCTTTCGCCGAAGGTCCTACATAACGTATTAAACTGTTTTCAAGTGTTGAAAGCACGTCTGGATGGATGGACTCGCCTTCAGCTCCAGTTTCTAAAGAAGGAACAATACCTGTATTGGACTTTGCAATGCGTACAACCTTCGCAGGCTGATAAATAACAGTTCCCTGCTCTGAACCAGACTCAGACATAATGTTAATTAACTGGTCGAGAAATTCAGAAGCATGTTGAAATCTTAATTCTGACTTCGCTTGCAGAGCTTTGATAATGACCGGCTTAATTTGAGATTTTCTGTGCACGTCAAAGTGTTTACATTCATCCAGAGGCGCAATCGCTTCTTCAAGACTAATTCCGGTATAAGGCCGCTGTTTTGTTAATAACTCAAAGAGTAAAATTCCAACACTATATAAATCAGATCGATTATCAACCTTAAACCCATGCATACCTTCTGGCGACATATAATTAGGCGTTCCCACCATCATACCTGTACTGGTTAAATCAGAATTATCTAAACGAGCCACACCGAAGTCCGATACTTTGACACGCCCATTATCCATCAGCATGATATTAGCTGGTTTTATATCACGATGCACAACACCATTTGTATGCGCATAGGCCAAAGCCTCCAGTATCTGTGTAATAATATCGAGCACTACCACAAAGGAGAACTCTTTACCGGCTTGCAGCTGATCTTTCAACTCTACACCGTCAACATATTCCATCACGATATAGGGCATCGTTTCATGCACACCAAAATCAAATACTGTGACAATATTAGGGTGCAGACAACGTGCAGCAGCTTTTGCCTCTTGAATAAAACGTTGTTTAAAATCACTACCCTGCTCACCTTCTAATAAGTGAGCATGTAACACTTTTAATGCGACTATTCGATCAATATTTGAATCATAAGCACGGTAAACCAAACCCATAGCGCCTTTACCTAGCACGCTTTCAATTTGATATTTGCCAATTGACTCGGGTAATTCATGTTCTGACATATAATTGCTTAACACCTATTCATCGTCATCAAGCATTTTTAATGCGCTATCTAAACTACGATGCATCCGATTAAAAGAACGTCCTAGAGAAGCGACTTCATCATTCCCGCTTACCTTGAGCTCTTCTACATTCAAACTTCCCATACTTACTTCATCAGCTTTAGTCGATACTAATTTCAAAGGTTTAATCACAATAAAATGCAACATAAAGTTCAACAGCACTGCCAATGTAACAAATACGCCAACCAAAACCCCCATAAAAACATAAAACGTTTCTTCTGCACGCTTTAAAGGAACAGACATAGGAACGGACACAAGTTGAGCTCCCACGACTTCGTTATGCTTCCAACCAAACCCATTACTATCGCCGTAAGTTTGAATTAATGTTTCAGGTGCTTCTGATGGTTTTCCGTGGCACGTTAAACAAGCAGGATTCTTAATTTTAATTGGATGGCCTAAATATAAAGAACGCCCTGTAGCAGTGTCTCGCTCACCTATAATTTCATTTTGCGTTTCGCTATTGCGAAAAAACGATACGATATCAGATTCCCACTCTGTTGCTCGATTAGCTGGATTAGTTGGGTTTAATGTTGCTTCTTTATAACTGTATTCAGGGTAATTCACCTGCAACGTTTTAACGTAAGCATGTGCTGCATAAGCTGGAACAGTTTGTGGTAAAAACTTGCGGCGCTGCTGAACCGCTAACAAGGGCTTCACCTCATTAACAGTATAATGTCGGACAGCCAGTGCACTTTCCATCATAATACGGGCTTTCTCTAAAACCTCCTGCCGAGCATTATCCTGTAATATTTGATTACCAAATATACCAACCAAAAATAAGCACGCCGCCGTAGTTATGCTTAATACAAGATTAAATTTTAAACGTAACCCCATCATTTTTTCCTTTTATTTGAGTTCTTTTTCTAGTTCTAGACAAACCAATAACGCCTGCTGAGCAGTAGCAAACTCTCCCAAGTCCAGACTGATCGAATAAGTATGCGTTACAGGCCATGAAGGCCAAAAACCAAGCGTTAACACAGCCTGTTCACCTTTTTTCATGCGTTCAACTAAAGTTTGATATTGCGCCTTGTAACTGATTGAAAAATCATTATGCAGTTTTTCAATCGGAAGTTGAGGTTGATCATCGATCGTAACCCCTGTTTGCTCATAAGAAACATCTATATTAGATTTTGTTTTAAATAGCGCCTCATCTTGGGAAATGATGACCATCACTGGTGTTTCACCTTGACCATCCCCCATAACAACTTTTCTATAAGACAAAGCACATTGCCCATTCATATTTGCATCGCGACTGAGCGTCCAATTATTCCCAATCAAAATAGGCATTTTGTCTAATTCAACTTTATATCCCGTCGATTTTTGTATAACTCCCGTTTGAACAACTGCAGAAGTGCTCTCAACGAGCGGCTCGACGATAATTTCTTTTTCTATTTTTTTCTTCTGAAGATCAAGCTTTTTACTTACGGCTTTTTTCTTTTGCACCTTAGGCTTTCTACTTACAACTTTTTCCTTTTGTACTTTAGGTTTTTTACTTACGGCTTTTTTCTTTTGTACTTTAGGTTTTTTACTTACTGCTATTTTCTTATCGACCTTTTTCACAGTTTGCTTGCTTACTGAAGGCTTAGGCGCTTTATTCTCTACTGCAGGCTTAGCAACTAATTTTGATTTAGGGGAGGATATTGTCGAAGCTTTCACCTTAAGCTCTGGCTCAACATTTGATTCGTTATTACCTTCTTCAGATGCAACACTAGCCCCCTCAGAAACAGGAATAGATATCGCCGTTGAACTACGTTCAGGTTTTGTTGAACATGCACTCAATACTATAATTGAAGATAAAACAGCTATCAGAAGAAACCCAGGCCGGACTTTACTGGCCATAGAATCTATTTTTTTTGTTATTGCTATACTCATGATTACAATTCGTTTTAAAAGCCATTTCGGCTAGTTGAAATTCGCTAATCCATTGCTCAAATTCTGTAACGACATATAACAGACTTAGATTTAAGTTCAGCAATTATACGCAAGCGCTGTATACAATAGTATCCACTTAATAGATTAGTAAGAGAATTAGTTCAAAAACATTCATATTTTTTTATTAAGCACCCACCATTCAGGAGTAGAGCTTGATTCTAAGTCTAGATGAAGTTTAAAATTCTGTAGAGTTTTAAAGGTGATGAGTTCTGATACTACTAAACAATAAGGCTAACTTTCTTAATATTCCACCGACCTGGCACACGACTCCCCTTCCTTTTCACATTGGTATCATACCAACTCAAACCGCATACAACATTAAAACTAATATAGGTAAGACTACCACTAAACAGCACAGTGCTTAATTTTTATACCGAACAGGTAATTTAATTTTCTTATGCTAGACTAATTTATAGCCCTGCCGTTGCTCAAACACGGATTGTTTTAAGAATTAATTCAGTATTTTTGTGACATTTACGTCATTCCTAGCGCTGTTTAATTTTATTTAATTGGTTCCACATTTACAAAGAAACATTTGTTTTGTATTTTGTACCATGAAATGAGCTGAGGCACGGAAGATAAACATTTAAAAAACGGAAGAATGAGCAATTACCATATTTTCGTTTGATTAAACCACAGTTTAAAGAAACAACAAAAGATGGCATAAATGGAAAGTCAAGACATACAAAGTTTATTAACACCTATTAATGGGGACAACCCATGCGGTATCGACTTGAGAGAAACTTCAAGCTCCGACTACCAAACCTTAAAAGACGCAAGAAGGACCATTGCTAGCCTTGTTCGTGCCCGAAAATTTGATAATGACTCCGATGGTGAAATTAACAGCCACTGGGAAACCATTTACAACTTAGCCCCCGAAGTCATTCAAACACAATCCAAAGACCTTGAAGTTGCTGCCTGGTACGCAGAAGCTTCATTAAAGCTCTATGGTTATACTGGTTTACGCGCTGCATTTTCACTTAATGAGGGGCTGATTGAACACTTTTTCGATGAGATTTACCCGCTACCCGATGAAGACGGCATTGAAACAAGAGTCTACCCTTTAATTGGTCTAAATGGTGAAGATGGCTCAGGCACACTTATTTTGCCATTGAAAAACGCACCTTTAAGTGAAGATTATGACACCCCCTTTACATTCAACCTTTATTCTAGATGCCTTGAAGCTGAAAAAATCACCGACATGGAAGCCAAACAGCAGCGTCTTAATGAAATCGGCATTACAATTCAAGACATTAACAATCAGGTAAGTTCATCTTCAACTAGTTTTTATCAATCGTTAATTGAAGACCTTGAAGCAAGCTTAACGCACTTCAACAATATGACTAACCTACTTGATACTAAGTGCGGCCTTGCCGATTCACCACCAAGTTCAGCCATCAAAAAAACACTTGAAGCAGTACTTGATGCGGTTAAATCACTGACAAAAACAAAACTTGCCGCACCACAAGAAAAACCTGATTCAATAGAGGCTTCTCCGCAGAGTGGTCAAGATAGTGCGACCAAAACATCAACAAATTCAAGCCATCAACCCAGTATTTCAGCGGGTGCGATTAACTCTAGAGCAGATGCATTAAACCAACTACTTTTAGTCGCAAACTATTTTCGCCAAACTGAGCCACACTCGCCTCTCTGCGGTGCACTTGAACGCGTTGTTGAATGGGGCAACATGTCATTACAAGAGTTAATGTTGGCATTAATCCCTGATGCATCAGCTAGAGCCAATTACACTCAGTTAACCGGCATTGATCTAGGGGAAGATGCTCTCCCTATCGGCCAGCTTTCACAATCAGCAAAAGAAGTACAACCTGTACCGGCTGCCGAAGAGGCACCGGAACAATCAAAACAAACAAATGATTTCGGCCAAAGTGATAACACAAGCGGCTGGTAATTAATTTTTTTAAACTCGGTTCTTTAAGTTATAAAAGATCCGCTTTGAATACATAACGAGGGAATAAATAATGTCTGACAGCTTACAAGATAAACTTTCGCGAGTGAGAAAACCTCGCGTTCATATCACCTACGATATCGAAACAAACGGTGCTCAAGAGAAAAAGGAACTACCATTCGTCGTCGGCGTCATGGGTGATTATTCTGGTGATAACACTGCATCAAAGAAGGCATTAAAAGAACGAAAGTTTGTTCAAATTGACCGTGATAACTTTAATGACATTATGGGTAAAGTAGAGCCTACTTCTGATTTAAAAGTTGATGACAAGCTGTCTGGTGAAGATGGCAAGCAAATGTCTGTAAACCTTCAATTCAATGCAATTGAAGACTTTGAGCCACAAAATATCGTAAAGCAGGTCGAACCCTTAAAGCAATTATTAGAAGCACGTAACAAACTACGTGATTTAATGAGTAAAGCTGATCGCTCAGAAGAGCTTGAAAGCGTACTTGAAGAAGTACTTAAAAACGCAGACTCAATTGCCTCGCTATCAGGCGATTTAGGCATTGAAGATAAGCCAGAAGGAGAATAATAATGAGCGAAACAGAAGCGCAAGGCCAAAGTGCAGAAGCCCAAGAAGGTGAAGCGCTAAGCTTCCTTGATCAAGCGATCACAGCCACGAAACAAACTGAACCAGACACCACAAAAGATTTGCTTGCAAACTTAACTAAGCAGGCGATGTCTGGCACCTTAACCTGGGACCGTAACCTTACCGTATCGATTGAGCGAGCAGTTAGTAAAATTGATCAATTAATTTCTGCGCAATTAGCTGAAATCATGCATGCAGAAAAATTCCAAAAGTTAGAAGGCTCTTGGAGAGGCATGCACCACATGGTGATGAACTCAGAAACGGGTTCATCACTTAAAATTCGAATGCTGAATATCAGTAAAAAAGAGCTATTTAAAGATCTTGATAAAGCAGTTGAATTTGATCAAAGCCAAATCTTTAAAAAGGTTTATGAGAGCGAATTCGGAATGGCTGGTGGCGAACCTTATGGCACCCTCATTGGTGATTATGAATTTTCGAACCATCCAGATGATATCGATCTATTAAGTAATATGGCGGGTGTTGCGGCTGCTGGTTTTTGTCCGTTTATTTCAGCAGCGGGCTCTGAAATGTTTGGCTTTGAAGACTACACCGAGCTATCTAACCCTCGGGATTTGGAAAAAATATTCGAATCTCAAGAATATATTAAAATGCGAAGCTTCCGAGAATCTGATGATTCACGTTTTGTTTCCCTAGTTATGCCGCGCGTACTTTCAAGACTACCTTATGGTGACGCCTCTAAACCCGTTGAAGAGTTCCGCTATGAGGAGTTTCCTCTTGATGCTGAAGGTAAATCACTAGATGTCGATCATGACCAATACGCTTGGATGAATGCAGCGTATGCGATGGGCACAACGTTAACACAAGCATTTACTAATTTTAGCTGGTGTACCGCTATTCGTGGTGTTGAAGGCGGCGGAAAAGTTGAAGGTTTACCTTCACACTTGTTCAAAAGTGATGATGGTGATATGGACCAGAAATGTCCTGCTGAAATTGGGATTACTGAACGTCGTGAAGCTGAACTATCTAAACTAGGGTTTTTACCATTATGCCACTTCAAGAATACAGATTACGCCGTATTCTTTGGTGCGCAAACGATGCAAAAGCCGAAGAAGTATGATGACCCAAGTGCCACGGCAAACGCTGAAATCTCAGCAAGACTTCCTTATGTGATGGCAACCTCTCGAATCGCTCACTACCTCAAAGTAATGGCGCGAGACAAAATAGGTTCATTTATGGAAGCACAAGATGCAGAGCGCTGGTTAAACCGTTGGATCAATACCTATACCAACAGTAATCCAGATGCGAGCGCAGAAATGAAGTCTAGATTCCCACTTGCTGAAGCACAAATCAAGGTTCAGGAAAACCCTGGTGCACCGGGTTGTTACAGTGCTGTCGCACACCTAAAACCTTGGCTACAAATGGAAGAACTTACTGCTTCACTTCGCATGGTTGCAGATATTCCTTCATCTAGTTAAGCTCACATGAATTGCTTTGAAGGGGTTAAGCACAGCTTCTCCCCTTTACTCTTTTCATTATAACTTCCCCCTTCTCATCAACGAACAAACAACTCCATGCTTTCAGTAACAACAGAAGAAATATTACAAGCTATGGAATCTAAGTTCGCTTTGGGGAAACTATCAAGCGACTCAAGCAAACGCCTCGTACTTGATTTACTCGATAGTATTGAAGCATCAGGGTATAGCCGACCCAGTACATGTGAAGATTTTTGGTTATGGGTGAATGCTGCTATTGCACTGACCGACAAAAAAATAACCAACCAGCTCAATGAAATTTTACACCATCCAAAATTGATCCAATTAGAAAGCTCTTGGCGTAGCTTATATGACCTTGTGGATTTTTCATCTGGACGAAAAAACATCAAGATAAGAGTATTAGATGTAAGCTGGGCAGAGATAAGCAAAGATGTGAATAGAGCTGTTGAGTTTGATCAAAGCCAATTATTTAAAAAAGTCTACAGTGATGAATTTGACATTCCTGGTGGCGAACCCTATGGCACACTAATCGCTGACTTCAGCATTGCTCACAGACCTTCTTCAAATTATCGATTTGATGACATCCCAACGTTAGAAAGGCTCGCCGAAATTGCTTCAGCATCCTTCTCTCCCTTATTGATCAATGCAGCGCCTCAACTTTTTGGTCTTGATAATTTTGACATGCTAACCCAACCTGTCAATTTTCAAGATGTATTCAAAGAATCGGAATATCACGCGTGGAACAGATTACGGACTCACTCCGACACTCGCTTTCTTGGTGTCACATTGCCACGAATTTTATTACGCAGGCCCTATACTTTAAAAATCGATAGCATTGGAGGAATTCGTTATACCGAATCAAGTGCCCATGCATCAAAACTGCATTATGTTTGGGGAAAAGCCAATTTCGCATTTGCGAAAGTGTTAATTAGAGAGTTTTCTGAAGTTGGTTGGTTTTCACATATCCGAGGTGTACCAAGAGATGAATTTGCAGGCGGCGTCGTACCCGACCTAACGATCGATTATTATACAACAGACAGCAAAGAAACAGCGGACAAACCTATTGCCGACATTATTATTTCTGATAGTAAAGAGCGTGAGTTGAGTGAATTGGGTTTTATTCCGTTTTGCCAATGTTATGACCTACCGATGGGGGCATTCCATACAACACCATCGCTACACAAGCCTAAAGTATACGAAAAACGGTACATTACCATTAATGAAAAAGTTGCTTCTTCTTTGCAGCACGTATTGTGTGGATCACGATTTGCACATTATATTAAAGTCATGGCTCGCGACAAAATTGGCTCCTATGTTCGGGCTGAGGAATGCGCCTCATTGATCCAAAATTGGTTAAACGAATATACTGTTTCTCAAGAAGATGCTGAATGGCAAATGCAAGCTAAGTACCCGCTTCGTAAAGCCGCAGTTGAGGTCAAAGAAAACCCTGACAAACCGGGTTCTTATTGGGTAAATATTGATTTACAACCTCACTATCAAGCAGATAGTTTAATTTCTGAGCTGCACTTATCAACAGAATTAACGCCTCCGCGTTTAACGTAATACTAATATAACGAAGAAAGGGGTTTGTCTGAATGATATATATGGGTACCAAGCGATGAGCCAACGACAAAAAGGGCGACTACTGAGAGCGTCAATATTGGACCGTTTAATTGACGAGCGCCCAGACAAAAAAAAAGAAAATGAAAAGCAGAGACACCAATTAATGACTGAAATTCGTGATGGCGTGCGTAGAGACCTGGAACAACTGTTGAACACCCGTTTTCGGTCAATATCCCCTCCGCAGAATTGTCACGAACTAGAAAAATCTTTAATCAATTACGGGCTACCCGATTTGAACACCTTTAATTTTGTTAGTGGCAGCAGCCGTGAACAGTTTTGCACCATTGTTGAAGATCATATTAAAAACTTCGAACCTCGCTTCAAAACAGTCCATGTAACCATTCCAGATGACGAGACATTAATGGGTGACTGCTTAAGCTTTCGAATAGAAGCAATTATGTATGCCGACCCTGCGCCGGAAGAAATTATATTTGATTCTTCGTTAGAGCCTATTACCAATATTGTTCAAATTGGCGAGGTTCACTAATGTCTGATGAGTTATTGCAGCTTTATGAAAAAGAATTAGCGTTTCTCAGACAATCAGGTGCTGAGTTTGCTAACTCACATCCAAAGATTGCTGGTCGCTTACGCATTAGTGGTGATGTTGTTGAAGACCCTCATGTTTCTAGATTATTAGAAGGCGTTGCTTATTTAAATGCACGTATTCAAAAGAAGCTTGAAGATGACTTTCCAAGTTATTCGGATGCCTTACTGTCAAACCTTTACCCGCATTATTTACGCCCTATTCCGTCAATGGCAATCACTCAATTTCAACCAGAAGCGGATCTTGATGCCGCCATGGATGTGCCTAAATCAAGCCTGATTGAAAGTGAATCATTCCACGGTAAAAGCTGTCAATTTCAAACAGCCTTTGATAGCCAGCTTGTGCCAATTAAAGTTAGCAAAGCAAGCTTACAAGAGCGCCCCTTTGTAACACCAGGCGTCAACGATATACAAAATGCAGAAGGCGTTATCCACCTTCAACTTGAAACATTTTCAACTGATGTGAATTTCAGTGATCTCAACCTTGAGCATCTGCGCTTTCATTTAAAAGGACAGGCTCAGCATATATATCCGCTCTATGAATTATTACTTAATCAAGCCGAACAGATCGTGGTCACCGCTAATTCATCACAAACAAAGGGCGATAAAAACACCCAAGCACCCTATAAACTCGTAAAGCCAACACGGCTAAAAGCCGTTGGGTTCGAAGAGAATGAGGGTTTATTGCCCTACCCACCGCATTCATTTATTGGCTATCGTTTGCTCACAGAGTTCATGAGTTTCCCTGAGAAATTCATGTTTTTTGACCTCTGTGACTTAAAGAAATGGTTACCACAAGATACCAACAAGGTTGATCTTTACATCTATACAAAAAATGGGAATCAAGAATTAGAACGACATCTAAGCAGTGAATACTTCGCATTAAACTGCACACCAGTCATCAATTTATTCCCACATCGCGCAGAACCGATTAGCCTTGAGCATGAGCACTCGGATTATAAAGTTATTCCTGACGTTCGTTACCCAGAACACTACGAAGTATACTCAATTGATAAAGTAATTGGACTCAGTGGCACGGGTAATAAAGTTGAATACAAACCTTTTTATGGTCTAAATCACAGCGATATTCAACGAAATGAACAACGCTTTTGGCATAGTGAACGACGAATAACCAACGATGGCGAATTTGGTAACGAACCAGGATCAGAAATTGATCTATCCTTAGTCGACCTTAACTTCAAGGTAGCCGAAGCAACTGATGAAACAATTTCTGTTCATACACTATGTTTTAACCGAAACACGCCAGAAAAGCTTCCTTTTGGTAACGGTCAGCCACACTTCAAGTTTGTTGATTTAGGCATTATGCTTAAAAGCATTGACACACTTACTCGTGTCACCAGCACAATCAGGCCGCCACAAGGAAACGGGGCGCGCTGGCGATTAATTTCTCACTTATCCCTGAACCACTTATCATTGGATGGTGAAAATGCTGCCGAAAAACTAAAAGAAATACTCTCCTTATATGATTATACTGACACAGCTGCCAGCAGAGCATTAATCAACTCGATACAACACATACAAACACGCTCCATTACAGCCCCGATTACACTGCACGGAAGAACCTCTATTTGCCGTGGGACCGAAATAGAAGTACTGTTCGATGACTCACTCTTGGCGGGCAGTAGCGTTTATTTATTTTCATCAGTACTACATCGTTTTTTTGCAATGTACTGCTCAATTAACTCATTCACTCGCTTGATTGTAAAAATAAAAGGCCGAGTAGAGGCATATAAAATTTGGCCACCCCGAATCGGCGAAAAGTCAGTCCTCTAACGCAAAAAATTGAATCTTCACCTTGGCGATTCGATTTTTTTCAGTTAGTTAGACTGCTCGAAAATGAAACAAATGCTTCGAATGAAGTAGGCGACTTTACGCCAGTTAATCGTGAAGCGATTAAATTCAAAACGAACCCGCAGCTTAATTTTGAGCCGGCCCCGGTTAAGTCTATTCAACACGTCACTAAACCAAGCAAACAAAACACAAAGAGCAAAAGCACTTCTAAAGAACAGATACAAAGTGAGTTGGAAGTAAATTTCTGGGGGCTCAATGGCAGTGCAGGCACCCTACCTTTTCATTACTCCGAGTTAATTATTCAAAGAATTCGAAATAATGATTACGCATTAAGAGACTTCATTGATATTTTTAATCACAGAAGCCTTTCATTATTTTATAAAGCATGGCAAAAACATCGCCCCTGGCTCCAGCACCCGAGCAAAGATGATATCGTTTCAAAATATAAAATTAACCACCATCAAGCGATATTAAAAGGACTGATAGGTTTATCGGGTGAGCACAACGCATCCTTTAATAAACCTGAAGGTGCCTGGTTAAACTATGCTGGTTTTGGCTCTAGCCGTATCTGTAGCGCATCGATATTGAAACAGGCGATCAACCATCATTTTGGTTTATCTGTCCGTATTAATGAGTTCAAAGGCCAATGGGAACGCATGCCTGCGGATGTTAGAACCCGACTGGCAGATAGAAAATCAAATGGCATGAATAATACCTTAGGTGTTAGCTCACTTTTAGGTGCTCGTTGCTGGAGTGCCCAAAATAGATTTGAAGTTGAAATAGTCGAAATTGAATACGAACAATTCATGACATTTTCTCCCGGCTCAGAAAAATTAAATACGCTTTATGAATTAATCAAATTTAAGGTAGGTACAGAGCTGGATTTTGATCTAACCTTAAACATTCAAAAGAATAAATTACATCCCGCCTGTTTGGAGGTTGGAAAACAACCGCAATTAGGATGGAATTCAAGATTACAAGGTCGCCCAAAGAATAAAAACGAATCTAACGATATTATTAAAGTCAGTATATCAAAACACGGAATGCATCGATTAGCTAATGCACAGAAACAGGTAGGATAAAAACCATGTTCAACGTAAATTTAAAAGCACTTGTAGATAGGATGAACCCAACGCTTAAAGAAGCATTAGATAATGCCGCGGGGCTGTGTCTCAGCAAGGGACACTACAATATTGAAATTGAGCACTGGCTTCAGAAAATTTTAGAAAAATCCGACACTGACGCAGAAAAAGTAATGAGCCACTTCGGCCTTAATGTCGGTAAAGTATTGTCTGAATTAAATAGCGCACTCAATAAACTTAAGTCGGGTAATACCCGTACACCGTCATTATCTCAAACATTGCAGGATTCAACGAAATACGCCTGGATGATTGCCTCGATCGACATGTCCCATAACAGCATAAGCTCAGGGCATTTGCTGGCTGCGATGTTAAATGATGAAGCGTTAAGACGACAATTAATCGAGTCCTCACCCAGCCTAGGGCAAATCCCAGAAAATGATATTCGTGCAACCGTTCAAAGTACTTTTGGCACCACAACAGAGTCACGGCATGAGTCACGCTCTACAGCAGTACAAGGTGAAGCACCTGCTCCCGGTGCTGCAGGTGGAACAGCCTTATCTAAATATACGATTAATTTAACTGAGCGTGCCAAAAATAAAGAAATTGACCCGGTGCTCGGACGAGATTCTGAAATAAGACAATGTATTGATATACTCACCCGACGACGCCAAAACAATCCTATTTTTACTGGTGAAGCCGGCGTTGGTAAAACAGCTGTTGTTGAAGGCCTAGCTTTACGCATCGCCAATGATGACGTTCCTACGCCACTCAAAGGCGTCGCTATTTTGTCGCTAGACCTAGGCTTATTACAAGCGGGTGCAAGTGTAAAAGGTGAGTTTGAAAATAGACTAAAATCCGTTATTGAAGAAGTTAAAGCATCACCAGCCCCCATTGTGATGTTTATTGATGAAGCACACACTTTGATTGGTGCCGGAGGAAAGGAAGGCCAAGGCGATGCGGCTAACTTACTGAAACCAGCACTTGCTCGAGGTGAACTACGCACAATCGCTGCGACCACATGGGCAGAATACAAGAAATATTTCGAAAGAGACCCCGCTTTAACTCGACGCTTTCAAGTCGTTAAAGTAGAAGAGCCATCAGAGTCCGTTGCAATCGATATGATGCGAGGTATTTCAAAATCACTCCAAAATCATCATAAAGTAAGAATTGCAGATGATGCGATCGTTCAAGCTGTTAAGCTCTCCGCACGCTACATTCCCGGTCGTCAACTTCCAGACAAGTCAGTTAGCTTGCTCGATACGGCATCTGCACGCGTAGCGCTTAGTTTAAGCGCTACGCCATCGATTATTGAGGATACAAAACGCCGAATACAGCAACTTGAAACCAACCTGTCGATGCTCAACCAAGAAAATGCTTCAACCGGCACCTGTGATGAACAAATTGAAGAGGCGGAAGCTGAAAAAGCAGAAGCTTTACAAGAGTTAGCGGTTCAAGAAGCCCAATTTGAACAAGAAAAAACAATTATCGAACAGATTCGAGCGATTCGTGATGTCATCGAAGCTGATTACTTTGCGGGTATTGACACCTCTACTAACAAAGAAAATGACGCTGAAGACGACTCGCGGCTATCAGCAGAAGAACTAGCAAACCACCAAGAAAAGCTTAAAGCTTTAGACAAAGCACTTGCCGACGTTCAAAAAGATGCACCGCTAATGCAACCCCATGTTGATGGCCAAGCCGTCGCAGATGTTGTTGCTAATTGGACAGGCATCCCCGTCGGTAAGATGGTCGGCGATGAAATTAACTCTATTCTAAAGCTAAAAGATCATCTTGAAGAACGTGTCATTGGGCAATCTCATGCGCTGGAAGCCATTGCCCAAGCAATTCGCACCTCAAGAGCTGGCTTAACAGATCCTCGTAAGCCAATCGGCGTATTTATGATGGTCGGTACAAGCGGGGTAGGTAAAACTGAAACCGCGCTCGCTTTGGCTGATAAACTCTTTGGTGGCGAACAAAACATGACCGTCATCAATATGTCTGAATTTAAAGAAGAACATAAGGTTTCAATGCTTTTAGGTTCTCCTCCTGGCTATGTAGGTTTTGGTGAAGGCGGTGTTTTAACCGAAGCCGCGCGCCGTAAACCTTATTCTGTAATTTTGTTAGATGAAATGGAAAAAGCCCACCCCGGCGTTCAGGATGTTTTCTATAATCTCTTCGACAAAGGCACAATTAAAGATGGTGAAGGGCGTGATATAGATTTTAAAAATACCGTTATTATCATGACATCTAATGCAGGTAGTGACGCCATCAGTGCGATCTGTGCTCAGGAAGAAGAAAAGCCTGACCCGGATTTATTACTGGAAAGTATGCGGCATGAACTATTAAAATCATTCAAACCTGCATTCCTAGGGCGAACCAATGTCATCACGTATTACCCGCTTGACGATGAGAACTTGCTAAAAATCTGTAAAATCAATATGAACCGTATTGCTAAACGTGTTCAAGAACACTATAACGGCGAATTCAGCTATCATGAAGATGTACTTCTGCATATTGTGGCGCGTAGCCAAGAAGTTGATACGGGCGCTCGAAACATCGAATCGATTTTGAACCGTACATTATTGCCAGAACTTGCATCTGAATGTTTAAATCGGATGGCTGAAGGTGAGACCATAGAAAAAATTCATGTCAGCGTGAGTGATCAAGACACATTTATCTATGAAATTAGTTAACATTTAAGCATATTAATAAATCAATGCAGGCTTACTTTGTACAACACCGATACTATCGTTGTTGGAACCAAGTAAGCCTATAAAAACAAGTATCACTAACAAGTAACGCATCTTTATGGCTCGAAAACCTAGATTTAATCTGAAAGACCACCCGCAATATATTATGCAGCGTGGCCACAACCGCCTTCCTTGCTTTTTTGACGAAAAGGATTACGGTTACTTTTTAGATTGTTTAGAAAAAGCCGCACGCCAATACCAGTGTGAAGTTCATGCGTATTGCCTGCTTGAAACAGAAATTCATATTCTCGCCACCCCAAGAATTCAAGGCGGCATATCGCAAATGATGCAATCATTAGGGCGGCGATATGTTCAATACATAAACCATCGTTACCACCGAAGCGGTACCTTATGGGAAGGTCGATATAAATCGAGTCTCATCGATTCAGAAGGTTATTTACTTACTTGCTATCGATATATCGAATCTCTAGCGGTTGATATGGGTCTGGCAGAATCCGTAGATAAACATGAATGGTCTAGCTATTTGAACCATGCTCAGGGTGTCGAGAGCAACCTTATTACTGAACATGCCATGTTTAGTCAATTAGGTGAAGATTTAGAAAAATGCCAAGCTCAATACCGAGACCTATTTCAGTATGAAATCGACCCCGGCACAAAAAACCACATCAAGGACACACTAAACCTTGAACTGGTCTTGGGTGGAGACTTATTTAAAAGCAGGATTCAAAGCTTGGTAGATCGTCCTGTTCGCCCTCTAAAACGAGGACGCCCCCCCAAAAGCAAAGAATGGGAGGCGTAATAATTACTTTTTTGTTATTTCTTTAGACGATAGCTTTCCCAAAAAAGTGAAGTTTGTACGGTCTTGTAGGAGATTGACTATTGACCACTCCACCCCTTCCACATAAAATCTCGCTCATCAGGATTATATCGATACCAAAACAATAACACGGATGCGTTAAAGTCATAACAGCTCACTACATTAGCTGTATTGATGGTGAATTAAACATAGTTTTTGTTTTAATACCCCTACTTACTCCCCTAAAAATTCGATCAGAATACCTTTAAAAAAATATATTAAGCGCGATTTAAACCAGCTCACCCTGTTTATTTTTGCTTAATTATATTGGCTGTTTAAGACAAAACATAGAGGTTAGTCGGCAGTCAAGAGTTTCAGAATAGAGACATACGTCAGGGATGAATCATGTCAGCAGTACGTGTAAAAGAAGAAGTACAAGTTAGACACTTTGATGGTCAAACACGAATTTTGTCGGAAAGAACGGAAATATTCCGCGCTACCCAACGCAAAGCATCAGAGCACGTAGATGAGTCTTGGGCTGTAAGCTTACTTGATAGCAACGAACAGGACGAAAAAAATGAGGCGTCTAGCAAGCCCCAGGCACCCGCTAGAAAAGTAAACCCTACCAGCAAGAATTCGGTCGTCGCTTTTAATACAAAATCGAGTACCGAACAAACTAATAATTCATTCACAATCTTCGATAATACCAACCACTCTAACAGTGTCGGTATTTTAGCCGCCAGAGAACTTTTTGAAAAAGCCATACAAGGTAAAGGCACACTGCTTAATAAGCGATTTGTTTTGGAGAGCGTTTTAGGGTTTGGCGGGATGGGCGTCGTTTATCTCACAAAAGACTTGCGCAGAGTTGAAGCTGAAGACCCCTACCCATATGTCGCGACAAAAGTATTAAATGATGATTTTAAGGATCACCCCGATGCTTTCATCGCGCTGCAGCAAGAAGCGGTTAAATCACAAACACTATCACACCCTAACATCGTCACCGTGTACGATTTTGACCGTGATGGGAATACGCTTTACATGACGATGGAGCTATTAAGAGGTAATCCTCTAGATAAATTAATCAAACATCATTTCCCAAAAGGGATGCCGCTAACTGATTCCATATCAATTTTTAATGATCTATGTGCAGGCCTATCATGCGCTCACAAGCACAAATTAATACACTCAGACTTTAAACCAATGAATGTATTTATCACTTATGGGCAAGAAGCCAAGATTCTTGATTTTGGCATTTCAAGAGTTTGTTCAGACAATGATGTAAATCAACCACGATTTGATGCAGGGAATCTAGGTGCGATCACCTTGGAATACGCTAGTTTGGAAATGATTAAAAAACTAACACCACACTTTAGCGATGATGTTTACGCTTTAGCCTGCGTATTTTATATCATTCTCACGGGCACACACCCCTATAACAAAGTGCCTGCAGACCAAGCACTACAAGAAAAAATGGAACCGGCCCCCATAGAATGTTTGTCGAAGCACCAATGGAAAGTGCTTAAAAAAGCTTTAGCACTTGAAAATAAGCACCGCTATCAATCCGTTGACGAATTTAATAATGACTTCAACACAAAAAATAAATTAACGCTCACAAAGATAATCACTATGATGAGCGTTACGGTATGCTCGATCACCGCGGGTTTAAACTGGATGCTCACTTAAACCTAAGCAACACTTATTACACGGGCATTAGGCGCGTATTAATAGATGAAATTGAGGCTAACTCTGGCACAACCACACGATCACTATTAAGTATTGATCTTACCGTCATGAGCCCAGCATTACGTAAGGCGCTTGCAGCCGAATCATACATATTAATTTCAGCACAAGGCGTCACACACGACCCATCTTCATCTTCAAACACATGTAGAGGTAGCTTTTCGATTTCCTGAATCTGGTCAATATACTTCGCACCTGACTCAGCATAATTTTGCGCGATTAATAAAGTAACTAACCAAGCGCCATTACTCCAAAGATAAAACGCATGTTTATCTTCATCTGGTAATTCTTCGTACGAAAAACTATCGATCGGTGATGTTTTTTTGCCATAAGGCATACGCGTTAAATAACGTGGTGCAACCAATGCAATATGGCTAGCACACGTGGTTTTTCTGAACTGTGTCCACGACTCATAAAGCTCAGTCTTCGGTGTAAATTCCCAGTCATCCTTATCCGGCGTTAACCCTAAGTCCTCACAACCTGCTAACTGTGGTGAACCCCCCGTAATTAATGACGCATTCATTGCAGCTATCGTTTCACCCAAGGTATTTAATGCATTAATTCCTTCCTCTGCCTCCCCAAATATCGCATCAACCATTACCAAGCTAAACGGCTTAGCGCCAACAGCGGACCGCTTATCATGTAGCAGTTTGTAAAGCTGACTCTGCTCGAAATGATCCGATTGCGCTGCGTCATCAATAATTTCTTTTTCGCTAATATCAATAATAAAAATTTTTAAGTTTTTATTCGTTTCAATTCGTCGCACCAATAAATACAAACTACGCCATGCTGACTCCAATTGTTGGAACAAAGGATGATGCATAATCGTTCGTAATAAACTACTAGTTGCATGATCCACACTTTGCATTAGCTCTTTCTGTTGAGGGTTTGGTTTAGCCGTCACATAAGGCGCAACAATATCCCTCACTAATGCTTGTAAGTCAGATTGCGAGTTTGATACTGACGTAGCCTCGCCAGATAACACACTATCCAGCAACGAACCTTGATGATTTACATTACGGTCATTACTAGTCTCCGAAACCGAATCAAGCTTTATTGATGATGCATGCCACTGATAAATTTCTTCGGCTGCTGAAGCAAAAGTTGAGGTTTTTTTTAACTTTTTCTTCAGCGCTTTAAACTGGTTAAAAAGCGGAACGCGCTCATAAATAAAGTCAGGATGCATATCATCCAACTCTGCAAAGCACATTGGTTCATCCGCCAAAGGCAAATGGCATTGCACATCCAATTGAGCAAAAACTTCATCAAAGTTATCTCTATCAACCTCGATTATTTTTCTATTTTTTATCGTCGCAACATCATTCAGCTGACGATGATTCCTACCACTAAAGTCTGCAAGAATCGCAATATGGCAACCCTCTCCCCCATTAGAACTCTGGGAATTGTGCTGTTTATGGCGTTCATCATTTAAAGAAAAATTTCCTGTTGAAATCGTAGCCCGAGACATATTTTCTTTCCTTAGTAAAATAGTAGTTCGGTCATTGTAGACGTTGAATAACCAAAGATTCAGCATTTATCGCACAATCTCCCTAAAATATATACGAGATATCTGAAAATTAATCCAACAGGCTCTAAACTATTAACCAGGTCATGCATAAAAAACTCAAATTAAATAGACTTACTTTCTATCAACACGCTAACAGTCGATAAGGAAATGACCATGGCAACCTGTTTTGGATCACGCAAAAATTGCCTGCGCCTCATATCACCAAAGCATTCGACAGTATTACACTGATTCACCTAGACACATGGTGGATAACTGGCAAAGTGAGGGTGCGAATGAGCCGCTGGTTGATTTGGTGAGTCGATTAATTGAAGAGCGGAAATCTACAAATTAATGATATGAATAATGGTGTAGCCGTGTTGAAAACGCTCATGGATCAATACAACTTAGGTGTAGGTGGTTTTGGAATGGCAATTGACGGAAAAAGTTTAGTTTCGTTAATTACTAACAACAAACGTCAGCTTACATTAGGCCACATTCATGCATTAGCTAAGCGGTTTAATCTTCCACCAAAGGCATTTGTATAGGCAGGAAAGCACTCTTTCTCCTCACTCGTTAAGATAGCAACTGACTAAATAGGATCGATAACCTAGTTGCACAGGTCGAACTTAATCCAAACGAAACGAAATATAGGCCTCAACCACTCCTCACAATGTACAGCTTAACCCGTGGGCTTGAATGACCGTAAATAAGAAGCTGAGCGATTGAGTTTCAATAGTAAAAGAACGGCCATTTCGTTAGTTGGCAGAACTAACGAAAGGAGTTATTAGCACTACCTATTAGATCATCAGAAAATCGCTAGCAAGACCCGAAAGCAATACCTTTTTATCTCACGAAATCACTATATTTAGGCATCGACTTTTAAGCATAATCGAACGGTGAAGGCCAACCCTAAAGCAGAAAAAAGAACGAGAGGTAAATCCGTCGCCCTGCTGCTTACATGCTAAGCCTAGTTACGCTGCCGATAGCTTCTGTTTTCGTGGTGGCAAAGTGTACTTAAAGACCTTACCCAAGAAGCTGCCGTACTGTTTAAAGAGTCGGCCTGTTTCGTAGTGCTGGCCATACTCTTTGCAAATTTTTCGTACCGCTGGTGCCATTTCTGGGTAACGGTGCGCTGGCACATCCGGAAATAAATGGTGTTCAATCTGGTGGCTCAAGTGACCACTCATAATATGAAACACCTTACCTCCTTCAATGTTGGCCGAGCCATTCATCTGACGCACATACCACTGGCCACGAGTTTCGGTTTCTAGCACGGCTTTGTCGTACTTATAGGTTTGCGCTTCGCCGGGAAAGTGGCCACACATAATAATCATGTTCGACCAGACATTGCGGATCAAGTTGGCGGCGAAGTTACCAGCCATCACACCTAAAAAATTAGGGCCAGATAGCAGCGGAAAAATCACATAATCTTTTCCCCACAAACGCGTTGCTTTACGTAGAAATTTACGGCCAGTCACGGCAACATGACGCCAAGACTGCTCCCCTTTAACCACACGACCTAACTCAAGCTCGTGCAAACCAACACCCACATCAAAACCCGAGGCCAACACAACATTGGTCAACGGGTTTAGCAAGTGATGCGGCTCCCAAGGCTGGTCCTTGCTTACACGTAATACACCATAACCAACATCACGATCTTTACCAATAATATTGGTGTAAGTGTGGTGCTCGTAGTTATGGGTGTAGCGCCAGCCATCAGAATCGCTCACTGTGTCCCAGTCGTAGGTTTGTGAGTTTAACTTGGGATCATTCATCCAGTCATATTGCCCGTGCATCACGTTGTGACCAATTTCCATGTTTTCCATAATTTTGGCGATACTTAGACACAACACGCCCAACGGCCAAGTCACAATAAACAGGGGTGGCATAAAGCCAAACCACAGCAATGCACGGCCAGTCAAACCTAGGGATTTTTGAATTTTGATCATGCGACGGATGTGCTTTGCATCACGGTCGCCTAGTTGAGCTACATGCTTTTCACGCACAGCGTCTAATTCTGCACCAAACTGATTAGCCTCTTCTACTGTTAAAATCTTTGTCATCGTTCTTCTCCTAAGCCAAGGTCACGCTGGACACGGGGGCTGAAATACACAGTTGAATATATTCTTCACCGCTACCAGACACGTTTCCCGTCAGCAGGTTTTTGACCGCGCCGCTAGTTTTACGGCATTTGCATTCGTGGCATACACCGCGCTTACAGCCATATTTCGGCGTTTCGCCATTAGCTATTAGACTGTCTAATATGGTTTCACCGGCCCTAAGTCGAATTTGCTTGCCGGTTTTAAGGGTAATTTCAGTATCAATCGCGTCTTTAGCATCCATTGGCGGCGCGCCAAAATACTCAAATGACAAACTTTCATTGAGGCCCAGATCATCCCAATGTTCACGCACTGCGGTCATAAAGCCAGCGGGTCCACATAACAGTGTGTGCCGCTCTTTGTAATCTGAAACACTTTTTTTTATTTGTTTGCCACCAAAACGCTTGGGGCCTTCTTGGCCTTTAGCGTCCTCGTAACACCATTGCACTTCTAAGTTATCGTGCTGCTCAGCCAGTTGGTGTAACTGCTGGCCAAAAATACAATCATCCGGCGTGCGCACATAATGCACAAATTCAATACTGCCTTTATAACCGGCTGCCAATAAGGTAGCCACTTGTGAAAACACCGGCGTAATGCCACTGCCGGCAGTCAACACCAACAACTGGCTAGGTAGCTCAGCCTGTAATACAAAGTCACCGTCAGCAGCATCCAAGCCAATCACATCACCTACTTGAACCTGCTCATAAAAATGGTTAGAAACCACACCATTCGGCACTCGCTTCACCGTTATTTGAACTGCTTCATTGGCGGATTCATCAGTTGCTTCAGCTTTCGATAACGAATAGCGGCGCTTGTGAATCACGCCGTCAATTTCAACCGCTACACCAATATGTTGCCCAGCAGAAATGCCCTGCCAATGCGCATTAGGACGCAAGACAAAAGTTTTAACATCATGGGTTTCGTCAACCACCCGCTCTACCCGTGCCTTCATTGACGTAAGCGACCAAAGTGGATTGATTTTTTCTACAAAGTAACTCAAAGCCTCGGCTTCAAATCCAATGCGAGTTGCCGCCCGCGTTAACGGATGATTTAACCAGCTAAGCTGACCGACACTAGAATGGCTGGCAAGGGTTTCAGAGGTATTCATATAAGTTCTCCAGTTAGGTCTCTACGCGACCGAAGGGTCAGCTTGAACCCTATAAAAGAGACCTCGACTGACTGAATATGCTTATATACTGTGCACCTCATGTTTACATTCGTCAACTTATTTAACATAACATACCAAATTAAAGTCTATAATTATAGCTATCTAATTGTTTTTATTACAATTAATAATGTTTACAAATAAACACTTATCACACATAAACATCACTAAAAAACACCTTAAACACCACCTTACATCTACATAATTCGTCACTTTTGCGAATTATAGTCAACATGTGTTAACATGCCTCCATGAGTATTATTGACAAAAAAGAAAAGTCACGACGCAATAGCCGCAAAGAACACCAAACAGAAGAAGCCGCACCAGAGCCTGCCGGTAAAAGCGCCCGTAGCCGTGGCAATACCCGCCAATATTTAATCGACGCAGCACTGCTTCGAATCGAAGCCGACAAAAGCGGCATGGCAGGCATCAGCCTACGCGAAGTCACCAAAGCCGCTGGCGTAAGCCCCACAGCTTTTTACCGCCACTTCCCCGACTTAGAAGAACTGGGCATGGCGGTACTGGAAGAATCTAGCGACATGTTACGCCGCATGCTACGCGACGTACGCAAAGCTCCTAATTCTGTGGAGATGATTACCAAGTCCACCGATATTTTTATCCGCTATGTATTAGAAAACCGCGCCATCTGGTTACTTCTCTCGCGTGAACGCGTGGGTGGCTCGGCTCGTATTCGCGCCGCTATTCGCAACCAAACCAGCTACTTCACGACCGAATTAGCGTCTGACCTGCGCCTGATGAATGTATTGCCAAACATGACCCAGTCCGACTTACAGCGCCTGGCAAACATGGTTATCTCGCTCGCCATTAACCTTGTGCCCGACATACTAGACTTGCCACTAGAACAGCCACGCGCGGCTCAAGAAATGAAAACCGACATAAACAGTCAGCTGGAAATATTGATTCTGGGCGCTGTAAACTGGAAACCAGACTAGGCACTGAAAACCTAACTAGACAAAAGGTCAATCAGAACCGCTAACGGCGAAAAGTATACGAATAGTCGCACTCAGCCGATACGACCTCCAATCCCTCACCGGAATCGGATTTACAAGATAGTGCTTAGCAAATGCCACCGAATATGGTGTTTAGGAACAATGCTCAAGACTTAGTAAGAAAGTAAATATTTCTCCGAATAAAAGCGGGCAAACCTAAGAGTAAAACGACAACCCTATATATTATTAAGCCTATTAATATCGCATTAGACATTTCAAATTATATTAAGTCCTTATTCTAGGCAAATCTTCCCAGCGAGTAGTATAGCCAGGTGATTTGAGGTTTCGATTCATTTTCCAGCTTTGGTCTAAGCCTTGGCTTGCAAATACGATCGGGCAATGTCGTTTATTTATCTCATCCATGACAGCCATAAGCTCTTTTGATTGATTCGTTTGTGTTGGTGAAAACGCATCTAACTGCTCAGGTTTTTCCGACTGTAGCTCTATAAGACCAACCCCTGCGCGAGCAAATCTGACCCCTTGCCGGTATATCACGCTTCTTATAGCGTGTCGTGCAACGGATATAACCTGTCGAGAGTCATTCGTTGGCATTGGTAGTTTAATAACAACAGAGCGACTATATGGGCGTTCGACAAAGTGACCAGAAGAAGCAAACACAGTAATCGTTTTTACCAGTTTTTTTTGCTGGCGGAGTTTTACACATGCTCTCGTTGCATACTGACTAACAGACTGTTCAAGCTCGGTGCAATCGATGATTTTCTGCCCAAATGATCGGGTTGAGAAAATCTGTTTCTTAGGCTCTGGGGCTTGTTCCAATCCATAACATTCAATACCGTTTAACTCATCAATAGTGCGAGCAACATTGACGTTATAACGTTTTCTCATTTGTCGAGAGTCTTGCTTCATCAAGTCGAAAACTGAATATATCCGATTATCTGAAAGACGCTTTGTAATACGCCCCCCTATACCCCAAACTTTATTGACTGGGATTTTTCTGAATACTTCATGCCACCTTTTAATATTATCAATCACACAAACGTATTTGCATTTAGCCGAATCCTTAGCAATTCTACTAGCCAGCTTTGCTAAGGTTTTAGTCGGCGCGATCCCAACACCTACTGGCATACCGGTGTGCTTCATAACGGTTTTTCGTATTAAATGTCCATATTTTGGAAAACCTATATCCATACCTTTAAGAGATAAAAAGCACTCATCGATGCTATATACCTCTATATTTGGTGAGAATTTTTCTAGTGTTGCCATTACCTTGCTAGATAGATCGCCGTACAATTCATAATTACTTGAAAATACATGAACTCCATTTTTTTCTAGTTGCGCTTTGAGTTTAAAGTAGGGTTCTAAATCAGGGATACCAAGCGCTTTTGCTTCCTTGGATCGGGCGACAATACATCCATCATTGTTAGATAAAATTACGACGGGTAAACCTCTAAGATCAGGCCTGAATACTTGCTCACAACTGGCAAAAAACGAGTTGCAATCAATTAATGCGTACACTATTTATGCCTACGTATAGAGGAAGTTACAACACCTTCAATAATTAAATCTACTTCGGAATTGATGCTTATCGGAGGGTATCTTGGGTTTGCTGAGAGAAGTTGATTTAATCTTAGATTGAGAAACTTACACGTTAGCTCTCCGTCAAGTGCAGCGATAACGATGTCTCCGTGTGCGGGGGTAACAGATCGATCGATTATTAGAATGTCATCATTAAATATTCCGCAGCCTGTCATGGAGTCGCCGTTAGCGGTAGCAAGATATGTTGATGAGGGGTGCTGTATTAATAATTCATCCAAACTTAGCCCTTTTTGAACGTAATCGTCCGCTGGGGATGGAAAACCAGCGGCGACCTTGGAGCTAAAAAATGGCAACTGTATTTTTGATGTAAGTAATTTGATAAGCATTTTGCACAACCTTTTGCCTGTATATACATACAGTATTATAGTTGTCGCATGACTAATTTATCAAATTTATTATTTGCTAGGTTTTTATGATTTACGTTATATTAATGATTTTGAAGCAATTGATTTGCCTCAGAACTTTTGCTTGTGATGTAGAAAATGAATTATTTTTGTTACTTGGTGTGCAGACATCATCAAGCCTAAACCTAGATTATTGCTAGGTTTACCTTTTATTCTGGTTAAGAGTTTCTCAACCAGATATCTGGATTCACCGGCGCTTTATTTTTGCATTTTTTCTTACCACTGCCTTCAGACTTTGCCATCGGTTTATCTCCGGCTGAAAATGCATCACTAATAACTTCATCTGCCTCAAAACCCACTACTTGCTCACGCTCAAGCCGGATCTTATTTTTCTTTTCGATTACTTTGAAATGATGATAATCTTCATGATCGATGAGTGATAACGCTAGGCCCACTTCACCGGCACGACCACTTCGACCAATACGGTGCATGTAGTCTGATGGACTTCTTGGTAAGTCAAAATTTATCACCACGGGCAGTTTTTCAATGTCTAAACCGCGGGCAGCAATATCCGTTGCAATTAAAACTTCAATCTTGCCTGCTTTAAACGCTTCAAGCACACGACTACGAGCGCCCTGGCCTTTATCGCCATGAAATACTTCTGCGGCAATACCACGCTTGGAGAGTTTTTCAGCTAAGTGCTTACAGCTGTTTTTGGCATTGACGAAAATAAGCGCTTGTCGCCATTGATGCTGCTTAATCAAATGCGCTAATAAAGCTGTTTTCACCCCCTTATTAACGGTAAAAACGCGCTGTACTAAGGTGCTGGTATCAGCACTTTGCAATTGTATTTCAACCGGGTCGTTGAGCAATTCTTGGGTTAAAGCCCGTACTTGCTCAGGAAAGGTCGCTGAAAATAATAAAATTTGTTTTTTCTTTGGCAATAATGCTAACAACGCAGATAGTTCGTCAGTAAAGCCTAAACTTAACATCCGATCGGCTTCATCTAACACTAAGGTTTTAACCCGATCGAGCTTAATGGCATTACTTGAAATCAAATCGAGTAATCGACCAGGCGTTGCAACCAAAATATCCGTGCCGCCGCGTAAGGCGAGCATTTGAGTATTCACTGATACACCACCAAAAACAGCAACCGTTTTAATCACACCGTTAAAATGCACGGCATAAGATTTAATACTGTCAGCAACTTGCTTGGCTAGTTCACGGGTAGGCACCAAAATAAGTCCAGTAACATAGTTACCTTTACTGCTTTTGTTACTCAACGGTTTTTCAGCGTCCAGTTCCTGCGAGAGTTGCTGCGCCTGTATTTTTTGCAATATTGGTAGTGCAAAGGAGGCTGTTTTACCCGAACCGGTATTTGCCCCTGCAATTAAGTCACGCCCCGCTAATACACTTGGGATAGCTTGCGCTTGAATGGGCGTTGGCTGCTGGTATTTCAGCTCAGTTAATCGAACTAACAAGGGTGAAATAAGACCAAGTTCTTTAAAGTTGGCTGGCATTGTGACAGTAGTCATTAATATAAAGGGCTCAAAACTAAGTTAATAGCTCACTATTTTAGCGTATTTATGCCCCGCTAAGTTAGTGAAATCGATCAGCTTCAGATCTTTACACTTTAATACCTTACTTTAATCGTTATAACAACGGGAGCGTGATCTGAGCATTCCGAGTCATTTTCATAAATAGGATTTTCTAGGTGCGCATTACTCAACTGATAATTAGTCACTTCCGCTAAGCTTTGGTCGTTACTTGCATCAAAGTCTTTTGACATTAAAATATAGTCCAAAGTACTCCCCTTATTAGCAAAATAATGTGTAGGTTGACGATTCCTCTGACTATTATTTGTATTCAGTGTAAAGGAGTCATACAAAGAGAACTTTGTAATAGGCCGACGCTCCTGACTATTCAGACTAGAAACAAATCTTGTGCCTATTCTATCTAGCTCACTGCCAGCAACCAGCAACTTCAATGTAGATGATTCTATCGTATCATTTAGATCACCTATCATCACAACAGGCCTTTCATGCGACCTCATCTGTCGACATATATCTTGATATATTAACGATGCCTCAGTTCCTCGCTGTATGCTTGATGCCCATCCTCCTTGAATATCATCAAGCAAGTATTGCTCAACAGCCGTCTCATCACCAACATCTACATTAAAGTCTCTATCGAATTTCGATCGTTTAGATTTCAAATGAACAACATAAACAACAACGGTTGCGAAACCATTTATCCTAACTTCAGCTCTAATCGGCGCGCGACTAAACTTGAATCCGGGTTGAATGCGCAGCCGATTGATTAATAATTGATCAGCACCAACTTCTTCAGCAGCAATAATGGGAAACTTCGATGCCAGCGCGACGACTGGTTTATTAAAAATATGGCCTGGCTCACCTATTGAATCATTTCCGGGCTCCTCAACAGTTTCAAAGTAAGGAAAACCATGCATACCTACCAACTCTTTTAATGAGTCAGGACTGAAGACCTCTTGAAAGCCAATAATATCGGCTTTAATGTCCGATAATTGCTTATTAAGCCATTTTTCTTTTTTCCCCCATTGTGCTTCTGAATAAATATTGTCTAACTCATAGAATGCATTGGGTGGTTTTATATAGTTAAATAAATTGAAAGAACATATTTTAAACTCAGAGACGAATTCGTCCATGAACTTTTCCTTATCAAGACTGTACTACTGTTATCGCTTTCAACGACCTTAACGTAAACGCACTTGGTAATTTGCATAGCTTTTTGCCACAACCTCACCACTCGTATCTTTAATTTCGCCTTCGAGCACAAAAGCACATCGACCATCATTGATCGTATCCGTTTCAAGCTGTTTCAATTGTGTCTCTAATATTTCAAATTCAACGGTTACATCCGTTTTGGCCACTTTCAGAAACTCTATTTTTAGATCTTTTAAGATCGGGAAAAAACGGTCATCAAAACTTAGAATCGAAATAATACCACCAGGTAGCTCAGCCACCGTAAATAGCGCCCCAGCATACATTGCGTTAAAATGATTTTTGTTCGGTTTAAGTGGAATAAACGCCTTAACATAACCCGGTCTATAGTCGATAACCTTAAAACCATTCCGTGAAGCAAAAGGAATCGATTTCCCCACAAACTGAGTTAATAGCTTTAGTGCTGCCGACATTTTTAACTTATCTACCGTCGAACTAGCTTTCTGAACCTTTGACACTTGGTTCACCCAGTTTTTTACTTTCTTCTGAAGCTGGTTATTAATTGTTTGAACTGCACTATTCATAATTCATAGCCTTTTTTATTTGAATAACATCAGGCCAGTCAAGCTCTTCATCACCTTCTAAAGATAGCCATTCTTCATCCATCGACCCATCCGTAAGAATCCATTCATTTTTCCTTAAATCCTGCCCACTTAGCTGACTAAAGACCTTACCTGCGATCCGGGCTAGTTCGGGAGTCTGCATTTGTTTGACGACCCAAGGTAACAATGGTTTTTCCTTCATGGCACCGACGGCTAATAGAAGATACCGTTCGGCATTTGGACTATTTTTTAGTTCGCCCATCCATTGTTTAGCTTCACTTATTTCTAACTGAGAAAAAGCTAATTCAAGCGCTTGTTCGCGATAATCATTTTCACTTAGCACAAACGCTTTAAACTGCAACAAAGCACTTTGGTCACCTAATTTAAGACGTGTTTTTAGCTGCTGAAACTGCGTATCATCTAGTAATTCAGACGCGCCTTGCTGCTGTAGAATAGGCAAAATTGTTGTGTCGTTATTTTTTCGTGCGATGAATAACAGTAGAGGTAATTCAGTTGGACTTTTTTCACTTAATGAACGGATTAACAATTCGTCAAAACGGATAGGCAACGGTTTCTTGTACGTATTGAAACAAAACAGGCCCACAGCCGCCATGACAGTTTGCTTCGCTGAAATAAATTTTGCCGCCCAAAAACCACAAAGCGCCCAGGGGTGCCAGGCTAAACCACAGGCAAACGCTTCTAATAATGGCGTGCTGGCTTGTGCAGCTTCTGCTAAAGGTTTGATCTTTTCTAAATCACCAGCCTGAAAAGCCAAATAGGAGGCCACAAAAAATTCACCAGCATCGTCACCCTCTAGTGCGGCCTCACAGTATTCAGCTGCTGCTTCGGCATTGATCGCTAAGCCTTCGAGGTTGACCTCTATTCTGGCTACCACGCCTTTTAAATAGGTGATATCTGGCTCAGCTGCTTTCACCTCAGTTTGAAACTCACTATATAAATAAGCGGCTTCATCAAAATGCGCGTTAATAACTTCGGGTATAAAGGTTTGTATATCGGCCATAGTTAATTTACCTGCTAGTCGTACTATCCCATGATGTTCTTTTTGTTATGAAACATCATATCGCCCATACGGCAGGCATTTTTCCCTTCAAACTTCACATCAAATGAGTAAAGCATAAACTCAACTTCGCCCTTGTTACAGCCACTCACAACACCACCCGCAGAGCCCGGTTCATCGCCCATTGAGGAGGCATATTTAGCGCCCTTTACCATCGCCATTTCACCATCTATTTTGACTTTGGTGGTGCCGCCCGAAGTATCGGATGCTTTACCTATGTTGGGATAAGGTATCGGAACGGGACCTGCAGGTGTTGGTGTTTTGCATACATCCGGGAAGACGATACTCATGCCACCACTACCTTTATGTACAACCCCCATCATATTTGCATGTACGGTACTCGCCATTTTATGACTCCTTGTTCAATGAAATTACTACAGCGCCACGCTGTTCTCTATCGGAGGCACTCCATACAATTAAAGGCCCTTGATAGCACCTTTTCTCTAAACCCAATGCCGCCAAACCCATTAACGTAGACGCCGTTGCAGCACCAAGATCACCATAACATTCTGCTGGGTGCTCTATCATCAAGTCATCACTCAATGCTTCGCTATTACGAACCATTGAGGTGCCCCACTCTTTACCATTATGCGCTTCACCGTTCATACTACATAAAACAGTTTGAATCGGAGTGTTCGCAATCCGTTCTTTGGCATTTGTGACGGCATTTTCTACCGCCCCAGAAAGCCCATTTCCTAAACAAACCTCTTCGCTGTATAAGTGGCCTGACTCTTCTGTGACCCCTGGTGTAGAGATAATCACACGTGCTTGATCGGTCTTTTTTAGCACAATGAAAGCAGCGCCTTCGCCGGGAGCAAAACCACCGGCAGTCTCTATACTCAGCAACCGTTGCTCTGCATCCAAAGCACTTAGCAGCATCACATCTAGAAAGGAGTCAATTCCACCCACAATAATACTTTCTAACGGGGTAGTGAATAATAATTCAATTGCTTCACTTAAGGCATTCATTCCACCAGCACGACCCAACGGAAAAACACGGCTCGTCAGAAGATCTAATGGAAAATCTATCTCTTGAAACAAGTCTTTTATAATGGGCTCCAGTGCCGGGTATGGCCGCCCACTTCGTTGTTCAGGCACAGCTAAAAACACCGGAATCATTTGTTCAACACCTGCAGCTTCGCATGCTTCAGTAAGTGCGACTTTACCCAATTGCAACATACGACGATACAGCGCATTATTATGTAAACGAAGCTTCGAATCGGGATCATCCGAATTAAGTGCAGGTAAGCATTCATTCGGTATAGAAGCCATTTTATAAGGTTCACCCGAAGCGCGCTCTATCGGTGAATCACTGTATTGGTTGATACCCGCCCGAACGGCCGCCAACGTTGCAGGCGCACCAACACCAACAGAGTTAATCATACCAAGCCCTGTCACAGTAACCACTAGACTATCCACTAACTTGCTCCTAACATGTTCTGTTTACCTTATATGCTAATATCGAATTACATCAGCGGTCATTAACCTAAAATTCTCTTACTAAATTTCGGCAACAGGTTCCAATACAACACCTTCAAAATTACCCGCTTTGATCGCATCGGCTACTTGTTCATGCACCAGTACCTCAATTTGGGACTCGGCTAAACGAAACATGAGCATATTATTGGTACGAGCTGGGTCAATCGTAATACTATGAAAATAATCAACACCTGCAATCGGACTCGTGTCTAACTGATCCTTTACTGCGCAAGAAATGAGACCCACAATATTTACAACCACATAGTCATCAATGACCCTGTTTTTTTCTTCCCACGTAACCACTGCCGGAAACACTTCAATATTATCAACGCCCGCCGCCTGTATCGTTTCCACTAAACGCTTGCTCATCAAAGGTTTCTCAGAATACAAATCATAGATAGTAGGTTGTTGCTCGATCCCACTTTCAAGATCTTTCCGTACTAACATTTCAAATTTAAAAGGTAGTTCTTCAGGATCATATTCAGGATCTAGAGGCTCACCATCAATAGGAATTAAATCCAAATTATTCAATTTATTCATTCGTACATTTAGCTTCAGGTTTTCTGAAGACAATCGGTAGTACACGATAATACCCTTTTAATCTTTACTAAATCTCTGCAACAGGTTCCAATACAACGCCTTCAAAATTACCGGCCTTGATCGCATCCGCTACTTGCTCATGAACCAACACCTCAATTTGAGACTCGGCCAATCGAAACATTAGCAAATTATTAGTACGAGCCGGGTCAATCGTAATGCTATGAAAATAGTCAACATCGGCAATCGGACTTGTATCTGATTCTTCCTTTACCGCACAAGAAACCAACCCAACAATATTTACAACAACATAGTCTTCTATAACCTTATTTTTCTCAGGCCAAGTAACAATGGCTGGAAACACTTCGATGTTATCAACGCCAGCTGTTTGTATAACATCTACCAATTTTTTGTGCATTAGCCTCGCACTAGAAAAATAATGATACATTGTTGGTATTTGCGTCGAGCCATCATCAAGGTCAGTTCTTACTAGCATCTTAAATTTAAACGGCAACTCCTGCAGGTAATCTTTATCCTTATCAATAAGTTCACCTTTAATTGGATTAAAAAACTTATTATTAACCTTCTTCATTCGGACATTTACAGCTTGTAAGTCTGAACTTAATCTATAGTACATACGCTATTCCATTGTGGTATAAAGTTGGGAAATTCATCGACGTGCAATAAAGGCATCATAGGCCCGCTCACTAACAAAGATATTATTTGCATCTATTTTTAGCTTTAAAATATTAGAAACCATATCCATGTGAGCGACCATTTTTTCTAAAGGTTGTGTATTTGGTTTACCCGAACCATCCTTACTACAAACACTGCATTTTTCCGTGTGTATTTCAGCTCTAGCAGAGACCAGATCCAACAAATCTTCAGCTGCTTGCAAATACCCTTCCGACTCAATATCTTCTACTTCTTCGCCGAAATTAGTTTTTGAATGACTTCCTTGATGAAGCTGAATCCCAGTTCTTTCCATCATATCTTGAGCAACTAAAACTTGAGCAGCCTCATTGCTTCCAGCTGCTTTCCACTGATAAGTAGTGCTCACAAAAGGCATACAATACCCATTATTTGCATGATCCGTATCATAGTTAGAATCAGCTACTAATTGGTACTTCGGGTGATCATTACATTCTTTAGCTAACCACACACAAACAGGGTGCTCTGGTAAGTATTTTTTAGGTATCAAATGGTGCACCTGATATGGAAAGATACTCTTACTACAACTCTCTAAATCCCATTTCCCGTCAATTTTTTTTATTAGTGCTTTATCTGGAATATCTTTTCCATGTTTTTCCATGCTTTTTAGGAGACGAGCAGGCGTCGGTTCTGCGCCCCCCAAACCAGAAACCCTTACTTTCCAACTAGTTGACTCACTTTCCTTGCCATCGCAATAATTTTCTATTTCATTTTCTGTTGCAGCATTAAAGGCTGCAACCGCTTCGCCAATATCTGTCACACTACACTCCTTATAATGACTCTAATTTTCAATTTGTTATACGCCTGAAACACTAGGGGTTCGTTGGAAATCCACCTTAATGTCACTCACCCTGAGCTGCTTTTTATTACACGTAAATGCGGCCTTCCAGACAATACAAAACTGATTAAGATCTGGTTCAATAATAATCGTTTCAATCGCAACAGGAGTTGGCACCCACTTCCCGTCTAACTTAAAAGCAGTATCTAACGGGCATACGGGCAGCTGAAACTGAATATCGCTTTGTTCCGCCGCTAAATTAATTAACCTAACAGGCTCTCCACCTGAAAAGGTTGCTCGCTCAAAACTTAACCCTGTTGAACCATTTAAGAAAAAACGTTCGTCAAAGTCTAATGGTAAAAACGGTGCACGTGTTTTGCTCCAGTTGTCATCATAGATGCCGGCATAACTTTTACGTGGCTCCCAAGTAGACGGGACATAACCATAGTTCATTGGTGCTGGTTGGTCTTGAGGGGAGCGAATTAGAAACAGGGGATCTTCAAGGTTTGGAAGATTCTGGCCAATCATCTCGTTATTTTTTCGCTTTCCAATAAAACCTTTTCCTAATGGATTGGTAAAAAAAGCGACTGCAGAATCGGGGCCAATCGGTTTGTCGGCTTGATAGTGATGAAGGCCGCCAAAAGCATTTTCATAAATTAGAGGCATCTTTTCAAATAGTGCAGGCTCTGATTGACCACCATGAAGCCATAAGCGATCACCAAAAACTCTCACTGTTTTAGACACTTCACCGATCGATAGCCGTGTATCGATCACGCTGGTTGTTTGCCCTTCAGGTGCGTAGGCATGACCATTTAAAATGATATCTGATCCAGGCTTTGGCAATAACATTTCAGAGGCATAGCGTAAACTGGATGAGGCAGGGTCCCCCAAATGCACGTCTTCCATACATAAAGGTATTTGTTCTTCAGCCACTGCAACATTAGGGAGTATGGTAAAGGTTGCTTTTATAGCTAAAACAATCACATCAGCCCCTTTGGGGTTTGTTGTGAGCATTATTTGGCTGTCAAATGGCGTTTTATTATCAAGCTGAAGCATTGATTCTCCTATTAACTTCTCTTTTCAAGTGATCGTCCATTACCGCCAAAGCTAATTAAGCTGAATCGAGCCACTTTTAATTTTATAAGAGCCTGCGGTACGGTTAAGCATGTGCTCACCTTTAATGAGAATTTTGCCATTTTTATTGAGCGTAATGCTCGACTTGCCACAGCGCAGTGTAATTTCATCTGCGGCGGATAATTCTAATTTATTACCGTCCACAATAATCTCTGGTTTGCCGTTTTCAGTGCTGATTAAGTTCGTAGTTTCATCATGAGCAGGCCCTGCGTGTGACGGCGGGGTTGACTGCTGAGAAATAACATCATCCAGAATTCGTCTAATGACGCCCATCACAATGGGCACACCACCTTGATTCTGAGCAAAAGATATTGCCACATCTTTACCGATGGAGGACTCATTAAGCGGCACGGTTGTCAGCGCCTCGATAGGTAAAATTTGTGTGGCTTCGTTATAAGCGATCAAAGGATTCCCGTGATCATTAATCGAAGTCACTTTCCCTATTAACAATGACCCATGAGTATTCAGCTCATTTTCAGATGACGAGTCAGGCTCTACTTGCGTTGACATCTATTTCGCCTTTAATTCTGTGTAATTTTGCTGCCCTTAATGCCAACAGCACCAGAACCTTTGATATTAATTTTGCCACCACTAATCACAATATCCCCATTCTTTTTCATGGAAATTTTGGCGCTACCGACCTTCAGTGTAATTTCATCGTCGGCTGTTAGCTGAATCTTTTTAGCACTCAAAGAATATTCTTTGGTTACTTTCTCAGAATGCTGACCACCAACGGTTTCCATCAGATCTTTCGTTATATCTAAGGTGTAGCCTTTTCCTACAGATTCTGTTTGGTCTTCACCTACGGTAATTGTCTGGTTTTTCCCGACATCAAGCGTACGATCTTCTCCCACAGATACCGCCATCACCTTACCAACGGACTCTGTATGGTTAGCCTCCACGGATAGTGTTTTGTCATTCCCAACTGACTGAGTACGATCATTTTCAATACTTTCAACTGAGTCATGCCCTACGCTGACATTCTGGTCATTCTCGATGACTTCTTGCTCATCTTTTTCAGCATGAAGGTACAAAAGCTCTTTGCCTTTTTCATCCTCAAAGCGTAGTTCGTTATAATTTTCAGTGCCTGCGCCTTTGGTTGAGCGCGATTTGATGCCGCTGATTGCTTTGTTAGCAGGCAAGTCATAGGTTGGCATTTGGTCTGCGTTATACACACTTCCTACAACGATCGGACGGTCAGGATCACCCTCCATAAAGGAGATAAGCACCTCTTGACCTACACGAGGCAAAAACTGAGCGCCCCATTTTTTACCACTCCAGACTTGGGCAACACGAATCCAACATGAACTATTTTCGTCTTTTTTACCTAATCGATCCCAAAAAAACTGTACTTTTATACGCCCAAACTTATCAGTATAAATTTCTTCAGCAGAAGGCCCCACTACCACAGCAGTTTGAGAACCTGCAATATAAGGTTTTGCACGTGTTTTTATCGGTCTTAGAACATTCTCTTCAGGTGCGCACTGAAAGTCATTACTGTAGCTAAAGGTACCGTTATCACCTGCTCTATAACTCCCCTCATTCGCGTTGTGCGTAATCATTGAAATCACATACTTTTTACTTGCTTCGGCATCATCGCTATGACGCCCAACTTTAAAGCTATAGCCTGGGGCAAAACTGGGATAGTCACTGCGCGCAGAAACTTTGCTATGCATCGCCTCAAGTGACTCCATACGATTACGGGCAATCGCGTCACCATTCGTTTTCTCTGTATAAGTACCTGGAAAGTCATAATGCTCAAACTGTTTGATGTTGGGTAAATCAACAATCGTTTGCTGCTCAGACATTAATGACGCTGCAGGCATCTGAAAATCATAATCAGTATGACTCACCGCACCACTACAAAAATTATAACTGTGTTGCCACTGACTAATTTTATGGTCAGTATGCGAGCCATCAATCACATCAATAGGCTCTAAACTTACCTTTTCGTAGGCTTTAGCGTAATCAGATAGAATGAGTGTATGTTTGTTGTTCTCATGCTTGAAAAAGTAATAAATCCCTTCTTCTTCTAATAAGCGCGTAACAAACTCAAAATCAGTTTCACGGTATTGAACACAATATTCTCTTGGGGCATAAGTACCTTGAAGCTTCCAAGTAAAGTCACTAAACCCTAAGTTTTTGAACACTTCCTCAATGATATCTGGTGCAGAAGTTTCTTGAAAGATACGACAATCGGAGCGATAGCTTAATAATGTTAACCAGGGCACCATCACAATTTGATATTGCCGAAAACGAGATTCAACAACGCCACCCGCGATTAAACTACTCACGATGCCTGAAAAATAACGGTCAGTGCCGTCATTACATTTCATAGAACAAGTAATGTGTTTGCCTATTAATTTAGTCTGATCAATTTCTCCCGACTCAGTCACCACCTGAAAGGTAAACTGAAAAGGTTGAGATATCGTTTCACGACCAGATACTCTTTGTACAAGGAAAACATCTTTACCAAGGGGCGTATCTAATTTGATACGTTGCTTATCTTGAGTCACCGCCATTTCCGTAGGCCTCTTTATTCTATCTAAATAATTATATGTAGCATGTCATATGACTGAAGCACGAGTGGTATTAAGTTGATAACGTCTTAAAGTAAGTCGCGCTTCATTTGATGTCTCTATAGTAGTCCCTATAAACCGCTAAAAAAAGTACCTCTTTCAAGGCGACAGGGCTATTTACCCCCCATTCAGCCTCATGGCCACCACTCTTTTGTGAACTGCGTCACATTTTTAGACTTACTTAGAATTTTATAGAACCGGAGTAAGCATTTGTACCACTGAATCAAGCACTTAAATGGGGTCAGAGTCGTTCAATAAAGGGGGTCAGAGTGGTTTTTTCTAAACCCCATTGTTTAAAGGATACACCCGCTATGGCACTCATTTTTCTTTCTATTAATTGGGGTCAGACTCAAACGTTACTTTTACTAAACAAGGTTCCAGAGCACTATTATTTTTTTGCACATTTCAAATTTAATTGGTGTCAGAGTCGATTTAAATTACTGTATTTAAACAACTTTTTTTATTGAAGTTATATTTTTTTACTCCCATACTTGTTCCCAAGCTCGAAGCATTAGTTCAAGCGGCAATGTTAATTTCAAGCTTGTACGATTTACTGAATACATTTGAATTACAAAACAACTTATACCAACGAAAAAGGATTATGCACATGGCTATTTTCATGAACTACAACGGTTTAAAAGTTAAAGGTAACGTAACTGCTGACGGTTATGCTGACGGTTGGATCAAACTAGACAGCATGCAGTTTGGTATCGGACGTGGCATCTCGATGGAATCGGGTAATATGTCTAACCGTGAAGCAACACGCCCAAGCTTAAGCGAAGTAAGCATCTCTAAAGTTATGGATTCTGCTTCTTCAGGTCTATTTAAAGAGTCTCTTACGGGTGATGCTGGCGTTAAAGTTATTATCGATATTGTTAAGACTGGTGCTGACAAGATCGAAAAATATGTTTCTTACGAACTAGAAAACTGTTTAGTTAGCTCTTATAGTGTTTCTGCTTCTGACGCTGCTCCAGCTGAAGGCATTTCTATCAGCTTTTCTAAAATGACTATGTCATATACTGCGTCAGATCGTGCCAACGCAGGCGCAACACCTGAGCGTGTTGGTTATGACCTAGAAACAGGTAAGAAGCTATAATTGATACTCTTTATTAGTAATCAATAGAGAGGCCGGTTTTCATACCTCTCTATTATTATACTAATCAAAGCGTTATCAGATCAGATTAGCGTTTGAGGGATATTTTCGATGCTGTTTATCAATACATATCGACAAACGCTGATTTAGTTTGCATCACTTTTACATTATAAAGTGCACCATTACGGGTAAATTAGCATGGCCATTTTTTTAAATTTTAATGGCAATAAGCCTAAGGGTAATGTTACTGCTGATGGCTACGAAGGCTGGATAAAAGTCGACGACTTCCAGTTTGCATTAAGTCGTGGCATATCAATGGAGTCAGGAAATACTTCTAACCGAGAAGTCACCTACCCCGATATTTCTGAAGTGACAATATCAAAGGTCATGGATGGCGCCTCTACAGGTTTATATAAAGAAGTGCTCTCTGGTGCAACAGGCTGTAAGGTATTAATTGACATTGTAAAAACAGGCGCTGACAAAATAGAGAAATTCGTTGCTTATGAGCTTGAGGATTGCTTGCTCAGCAACTATGACATGGACGCATACAGTAATTCAGCCCCTATCGAAAATATATCAATTAGCTTTGCAAAAATAACGATGACATATACTGCTAGTGATAAAGCCAATACAGGAGCGACTCCTGAGCGAGTTGGCTATGATCTAACTAGTGGCAAAAAGTTATAGTAATAGTATATACAGATTAATTGAACAACTTTGGTGCTGTATAACACTATCATGGTGTGGCATCCCCTAGCATGTGTAATATGCTACTACAGTTTTCATTAATTTAATGTATATCCTCAATTTTTCTAGAGGTTTTGATAATGGGCTTAACTGACAAGATCTGGAATGGTTATAACAAAGTTGACCGTGATTTCTTAGATTCGTCCGGTGTCGACATGCACAACTGGGGGCATGTAAAAAGTGTTCATAATCATGACCATGAACACAGTGATGTCACAGGCACACTAAAAACAATTGGTAAAGGCGCTTTATTTGTTGGCTCAAGTGCCATGCAAACAGCGACTAACACCGGCTTTTCTACCATGGCTTATACCGCCGCTACAGGCGGTGCCGTTGCGATCAGTTCCACTGGAATAGGTGCCATTGCGCTCGCTGGCACCTACGCGGTTGGCTCATCCATCGCAGCTGGGGTTTCTGTATACAAAACCCATAACCATATAGCTAATCTTCAAAAAATACATGATAGAGGCTGTAAACGTGGGTTCTGTGAAGGCGATGCCAATGACCACAACACGATTTATACTCATGTTCTACCGTATATTATAGATAAAAAGAAACGGAAATTACGTCGTAAGAGCGAAGAAACAGTGCCGCTTTTAGGCAGCCTAGCGACCACATTTGAAACGGGCGCCAGAAGTCTTTGGAAACGAGCCAGAGGCACCAGAGGGACTGAGCGACACTATTATGCACAAGTACTCACCTGTCACTTGGTTTCCTGTACCTGCGACATGGTTGAAGATATTGTTGCAGAGCTTTGGAGCTTAGATGAAATGAGAGCGATACGCCGTATGGATAGTGATGTTGCAGGCTATTACATTTTTCAGAAAATGGCTTCAATGTAAATCAAAGTTTTAAATCAATACACACTTTTAACAACAAAGAACTCAAATTATTAGTAAGGAGAACTAATCATGGCAATAGTTCTAATATGGAACAACAACAACCACAGCTTAGGCGGTGGGCACGATGTAACTGGCCACTCAGCAATGAATATTACTGAGAATTGGGTCGAGCGCTCCGAAGATAATGCACCAAATTATGTTAGTTGGTGGCCCGGTGATGACAAAAAAGAAGTGTTTGGTCGCGGCAAAGGCAGAAAAGCGGGTGTAGTAGCCAGTAACTTCCTGGAAGATGTTAAAGATGAAGGCGGTTACGCACCAGACCATGTCATTAAAATAGACAATAAGAGCTTAGATACCCAGGCAATGCTATCAAAATGGGCTGAAGTTAGGGGTAAAGAAAATGCCCACTATCGCTATTTACGTAAGAATTGCTCTACGATTGTAGCGCGGGTAATGAGAGTTGGTACAAAATCAGGCAGTGGGTGGTATCGACATAGTACTATTTGGACACCATTAAAGGTTAAACGGTTCGCTTTTGATATCGGCGGAAAAGAAATGGAATGGATAAGTTTTGTTGAAGAAATTAGCACCTACTTATCAGGCCCTGAGGCCGCATGCTTAAGAATGCTAAAAAGACGAAGCAGCTCTCATGGTTTCTCTGGCGGCGCAAAACCTAGATTTTCTGGTGGAAAAGATAGCGGTAAATTCAACCCCTTTGACTGTACCTATGAACACGACAAAGATGGTATGTTAACTAAAGTAAACCAGCCACTACTCCCTGCGTAATATTTTAGTTAAAACTGCAAAGCATGCTCTCTGTGCTTTGCAGTAGAAAGCTTTTTACTTTGGTATTGGCTTTTTGAACGTACTCAAACACAAACAGCTAAACAATCCAATTTGGTAAAAACTATGGAAGATACATTTAACTTATTTGAAAAGTGTAAAATGAATGATAAAGCCATGCGAAGAGCTTTATTTGTAAAATCCCTAGAAACTTTCAGGGAGGAGAATGTTCTGTTCATGATTTGCTGCCATGACTATGTTTACCACCCTGAAGACTATAAAATTTCCGCCTTGGTAAACCTTTTTATCAAGTCAGGAAGCCTAATCGAGATCAATGTATCAAGCTCTCAGCGCAATAAAGCTTTAAAATTACTCTCAGACCCTAAAATACAGGTAAATTTTGAGCACATTGCCAGCAACAAAAGTCCTCGTAACCGGCCTAAATTACAGATGTCCAAACAGGGCGGAGCTAGAGAAGGTGGCGCTGCAAACTATAATTTGATGACTAAGGCCATTGAAATCACCCTACCTGTATGTATGAAACAAGTTCCTAAAGAATTAATAAATAGTGTTGTGACGGGTGGCAATGTTTATTCCAACACCCCTATTCACAGTAGAGGGATGACTAAAGTTCAAGCCTTAACTCAATATTATGGCGCAGGAATATTTGAACTAGGAATTACTTAATTTTCTATTGTGTCGTTATTTGTATAACCCAATTAAGGGTCATTACTCTTAATTGGGTTATACAAAGTTATTAAACCACCTCAGTGAATAATGTACTAGTCATCAAGACCAAGAAGGCTCACAATACTAAACAACATTTATTTTTCTGTAGCAGCGCCAATATGTTAAAAATAAAAGAAAGTTTCGCCCTTAAAAACATAGGCAACGGTCAAGAGTTTCGTATCGACAAAACTACTGTATCTATCGGTAGAGACCCTGACTGCGATATTGTTTTAACTCAAGGTTACCCCTCTAGAACCCATGCTCAAATAATCTTTAAAGATAATACGCTCTACATTGATGATTTTAATTCGACCAATGGCACCTTCGTCAACAATCAAAAGATATACAAAACAACCAAAATCGTACCTGGCGACTTGATAAAGTTTAGCACTGTCGAATTTTCGCTTTTACCAAGCAGTTTCGGTAATGAAACGATCATATCCAAACGACCTATTTCTTCAAGCGCTGACTCTTCATTTATTGTTCAAGATGAAATTAAAGTAGACCCTGATTCAACTGGAGTACTACAAAGCTACCCCTTGCCTTCTGGTTGGCCGGCTGATGATACAATGTCAAAAAAACTATTCCATAACGAGCCCAATAAAAAACACTTAAATAAGATCGACCAACTGATCAAAACAGCACTCTCAGGTGATGATACCGTCTATGTGGCAGCATTAGTATTCAACCCTAAAGACGAAACGCCTAGTGTCTTTGGGTTATCTTTAGAGTCACAGCAAAATAAGTTAAGCATCGGCCGTAGTGATCGATGCTCCATTACCATTAAAGCCCCGAGTGTTTCAGAGCACCATGCGAACCTACTTTTCAAGCAAAACAAATGGGTTTTAACGGATAATAACTCGACAAATGGCCTTCGATCTCAGGGCAAGTTGGTGACTGAATTAATACTTGAACATAGCAGCACCGTCTCATTTGGCCAAATAGAAATGAGCTTTAGAAATATCCCTTGGGCACTCTAACGCTTGCTCTAAGCCGTAAGGTCAATAATCATCTATTAACCTTACTCACCAAGGGTTTTGTCTGTGCTAGGCTTACCACTCTTTTGATCTGTATTAGATGATTCTGTGTTAGATAAGATTGAGGATGGATCCTTAGTATATAAATCCATCAATATATTTTCGTACTCAACGCCATACACACCCATTTCTTCATAAGGAAGGTTATTGCTTTCCTTACTCGCAGTATTTCCTGCTGCCGTCGGGCCATATACGTTAAGCATCTCCTCAATATCGAACCGTGTCCAACTATCATCAATATCCCCATAACGCTCTTCCAAAACTGGCTTGCCTTTAAATACATCTTGAGACATGGTTTCAGAACTTGCGGTCGGTACGACCAGTAAACAAATGCACGGTATTATGACAATAAGCCAATTACGTTTTTTAGTCATCCTTATCACCTATCCCCTTAGGAAACAGATATAAACCAATCAGTTGCCTTCAATTCCTTCATAATAATTATATCAAACAAGCGTTTACGAAATTTAGATAAATTAGCATCAAAAAGCATCACCAATATAGCCTAGCGTTCTTTACATAGATAAAAATTGTCCATCACTATAAGCAATAAAATGTATTGCTCTGATCAATAAATAGCGTATTTTTTGAATGCAATTCAGGCTGAGTTTTATGGAACATGACAATGCTAAGACATGTGTATATTTTGATGGCGCCTACTCTAGTTGCGTAAAAGATAGAAATAGCAATTTACGCTTTGCAGGCAAGACCGGACGAGAGGCAAAATGGTTAGATACCCCCATAAAGACGATAAACTCATTGCTTTAGTATTAATCCAAAGAAAGCAGTCAAAGATCTACATATATCCATTGAATCAAGCGATCAAGGTACTCAGGTTTTAAGTGAGCTAGGTGCATAATAGTATTGATGCGTAGATCAACGCTACTCAGCCCCTTAGCGTGGTAAATTGCATTGCCCGTAAGCCATCTATACCACAAGCTGGTCTCTAGGCGCTTAACTAAAATAGGTCGATTTGTAGAATAACTAATTTTGAGCTGATGCCAAGAAATCCAAAAATGACTGCCGAATGTTTTTATCGTTTAAGCCAGCAATATGTCCGCCTGTTGTTTCTAACCAAATCGCATTGCCATTAGTTTTTTCAAATAATTGCTGACCGTGATGATACTCAACAACGGTGTCCTCTTTGCTGTGCATTAACAACATCGGAATATTAGTAATTTTCGCTATATGGTCTTCAGGGTCATATTCTCCAGGCATCAACGATGCAGGAATTTGAAGCAACCAAGTAAGCCAATTACTTCGCATGGCTTCTCTCGCTATTTGAGGCCAACTTGCGGGTGCCGACTCAGTCATCAATGCCTCTATTTTATGTAGATCTGGTTGGTAGTTAGCGGTATAGGTGATGGCAAGTGCACCACCAAGGCTTTGTCCAAAAATATATAAAGGGGCTTCATTCTGTGTGTTTTTTAACCTACCACTAAGCCAGCGATGAACCTCTTCTATATCTGACAAAGCACTGGTAAGTGTAGAAACCCCCGTTGATTCCCCATACCCTCGATAATCCAATAAAAATACCTCGTACCCATGCTGTGGCAACCATGCAACACTACGAATATGCGTACTGATATTTTCGCCATTTCCATGCAAAAACAAAATAGTACCTTTAGTCTCAATCGGGCTTGTTAATAGCCAGTTTGCCAGTGTTTCGCCATCAGAAGTCGTGATGCTAATTCGCTCTGCACTCAAGCCTAATTTCTCTGGCGTGTAGACATAATGCTTTTTAGGGTAAAACAAAAGTGTACTTAAGCTCGTACACCCTGCCATCAAAATAAATACAAACGATAAAAGCACAACAGGCAATAACCGCTTTGATGAAAGCAACGGCAGTAAAAGTATTTTGGTCATAATTAATTCGAGTAACTAAAAGATAATATATTTGAACGAAAGACTAACACCAATTTTATAGAAAAACTTTACACATCAGTCAAAAGTGCATAACCAGATAGAGTTCATATAACTTTTACATAAAATTTAATAACTTGACTTTTAAATGATAACGATTATCATTTGCATAGAATACACCTTAATCAAGGATGCCTATGTGTAGCAACAAAGAAACCTCACAACCTAAAACTATTTCAGTTAAAAAAAATAGTCGAAAAAAACTTTGGCAATTACACACTAGTTTTCATTGCAGCGTCATAGGCACTTGTTTAACACTCGAAGAGCTGCGTTTTATTGCAAAAAATCATTTACCTAGCGCGAGTAATAGCACGCCTGATCATGAATTGCACAGTGCTTTTGTCTATTTAGCTAAACAAGCAGACGGCGTCATTCGACACTGCCAAAAGCGTTTAGATAAGAAATTTAATGCCATTATTAAACGTTGCGCCCGCATAAAGGATAACGCAGCGTTACTTTCGATCTGGGAAGAAGCACTAAACTCCGGCGATATTGCAGGCACCTACTGGATGATCGTAACCCACCCCTATACTGGAGAACAGTTACTTGAACGTGCTTTTGGTGAGGTGCATATGCTCTCTCATTTATCAGGGGCCAGTATTCGAACCGATATTAAACTATTAGGTAAAACACGACACGAAAAAGCATTGGCTGAAGTAGCTTTAACTCGGAACAACGATGAGTTCAGTAAGCGCTTAGTTAAAAAGCAAAATGAAATCGACCGGCTTAAAAAAATTCAGACTCAACTTGAACAAGACACAGCCGAAGTAAAGCAACTTAGAAAACGTATTCATGAGTTTGAATCCAGCCAAAAACACCAGCAATTACACAAAACAATTGAAGGTATTTCAGAAAGCCTTTACACCACAACTGAACAGTTGAACATACTCAAAAGACACCACCAAGCGCTTGAAATACAACTAAAGAATGAACAGAAGAGAACGAAATTTTTAGAACAGGAAGCCGCTGAAAACTCTAAAGAACAACAATCCACCGAAGCGGCATTACAAAAGCTGCTAACGCCTATTTCCAATGATGTATACAAAGAAAATTGTCAGCAGAGTTGTCCAATTAACAACCTTGAAGGACGAAACATTCTTTTCGTCGGTGGTCGTGCAAATCAATGTCCTTATTTCAAGGCACTCGTTGAACAAAACAATGGTTCGTTTACTTATCATGATGGCGGAAGAGAAGATAGCCGACTGAAGCTCAATGGCGCCTTAGCGCAAGCTGACGCGATTCTTTGTCCAACTGATTGCGTTAGTCATGACGCCTATAAAAGAGTCAAGCGTCATTGCAGTAAACAAGCCAAACAACTCATTATGATTTCTCATTCGAGCTTGTCTTCTTTCACACAAGGCCTTCATGAGATCTCTTCATTTGGCCTAGTCGCACAAAATAATTAGTACGTAAAAATAAGTATAAAACTCAATCATCTGAAGGTAACAATTATGAATAACTTTGAAAATTCAATCGATACCCTAGAGACCTCACCACGAATCATAGAAATGCGTTTAAGCTTTCTAATTAGACGTTACTTACACGCCCAAACAAAAAAAATAGCCTGCGCGGTTGTCCAGCAATTAGAACTACTTTTAAAACACCCTGATTGCATCGGCTACCCTAATGATCGTTGTGGTTATAAGAAAATGCTCATGCAGTGGCGCTTACTGGCGAATTAGTTTAATTCAAGTGCATTAAATTTATTGCTAAAAGTTCTAATTCTCGCGGCATTTGCCCCGACATCACTACGGCCGACTCTAGAAACCGATCTCAAATCAATTCTACGGCTTTGATCTGTCGCCTGAATTCGAACCACAACATCATCTTTAAAGCCGTACCAAAGGCTAGTAGCCGTTGCTTCAATGAGACCTTTAACATGATCCACATTAATTACTTCCAGCCCCTGCTCTTTTAGTATACCAACTGACCGCTCCATGGCCTGTTTAACAGATAGGGATGAAGTTAAAGGCATTAAATCAGGATAAGCTGCGCGTTGTAATTCAGCTAGTTTTTCTGCTGAACCCTGGTATTCATATATAAGATCATTCGATGCACCTTTTCTTAATGCCACAATGTCATCAAAGACAGGCGGATTAAGCGTATCAGTGGTGATGTCATGAATTTCAGGTACTAAAGTTGCCATCCTTAATTGAGCCCCCACTAAAAGACTCGGCACAAGACTGGTTAGCAAAGCCATGAGTAGAAACTTCCGATTTTGGTTAAGTCCCTTATTTTTATCCCATAAAAACAATAATACCGACGCAATCAACGTCACCACAGCAATACCCAGCGATGCGATTAACAATAACAGTGCCGGTTGTAACGACAGCACACCACTTTTATAACCAAACGGACCGGCACATAAAACCACTATCGATAATATCGACATCATCACCATTACCTTGGTAGGTTTCTTAGGTGCTTCGTTCACATAGCCTCCTTTTTTAAAATATGCAATAGATCTCACTCAAATATAGCGTTTCTGCTAAAATAAAACATACACTTAGTTTGTCAAAAACTTCACCTTCTTGGCCTCCATATTATGAATACACCGCGTATATTAATATCAGGTGCTGGCATTGCCGGTATTTCCTTAGCTCACTGTCTAGAACAACAAAGTATCCGCTACACTCTGATAGAAAAACACGCGACCTCAGCACACTCTAGCTCGGGTATTGCCTTACCCTTTAATGCTATCCAAGCCCTGCGAAAAATGGGTTTAGCAGAGAAGGTACTTGCAGCAGCACATCAAGTGAATGAAGTCACCTATACAAAAAAAACAGGCAAAGTACTCGCTCAGGCAAATTTACTCGCAGCACCACTTAATCAAGATAAATTTATCGCCATGAGCAGACAAAGTTTACATGGTATTTTATTAAATAGCATAAAACAGCACATACAGTTTAATACCACTATTGATTCGTTTTCACCGACAACAAATGGCGTAAATGTGGTTTGTTCAAACCCTGAATTGAGTGGCGAATATGATTTAATTGTTTCCGCTGAAGGCATTCATTCCCCGTTACGACAGGCATGTTTTCCTGAGGAAGAAACCACCATTGATCACAACATTCCTAATTGGCGCTTCGTTGTAGATCAACCGAATCATGGTTTTCAACCAACCTATATGTTGGATCGTACTGAGTTATTTATGGTCTACCCACTTAGCCCCGATACTCTATATTGCTACGCGCATATTTTTGACCAAACGAACCAATATGATAAAGGCTCTTCATCGAAGCAATTACGCAAAGTATTTAGCCAATTTTCGGAGCCCGCACGTTCATTATTAAACAATTTAGATGACTCTACTATTATTCGTAGTCGCTTACAGTCAGTGAAACAACCCTACTATAAAAAAGGACGTATTGTCTTTATCGGTGATGCAAGCAGTGCATGCTCTCCGCTCCTACAACAAGGGGCGGCTTCCGCATTTGAAGATGCGCTTTGTTTGGCTAAACAATTAGCAAACAACCCTGTTGCACAGGCGATTTCAGACTACCAGAACACTCGTTCACCTCGCGTGGACTGGACAGTAGAAACATCTGACAAACCGGTTAAATTGATCAAAGCCATGCGTAATCCTATTGGTGCTTTCATACGAAATAAAGTCATTCAAAAGAATGGACCGCTCAATGCAGATGGCTGGAAGCAGCTAGCCAAGATGCCTGTTTAAAAGCACTTTTTAGGCCAAAGCGACTATCAACAGTCGAAATTAGTCAGGTTTTTGTATAAAATAGCCTTCGATTTAATCCGAGCACGCTATTTAGGTGCACAAATGTATCGGATATAAACTATTGTAGTCGCATCAAAATAACAAAAATCTCTTTGGCTTTGCTAAGAAATACTAGCATCGCTAACTCTGACTATTATCTTCATACACGTTTAACCGCCATTATTGAGCAAGAGTTTAATATGAATATCGTCATTGTCGGCGCAGGAATCATGGGGATTACCTTCGCAACTTTAGCCAAAGAGCTAAACCCATCACTAAAAATTACGATTTTAGAGCGTTTATCAGGCCCAGGAAAAAGTAACTCCAGCGTATTTAACAACGCTGGCACCGGCCACGAAGCAAATTGCGAATTAAACTATACGCCTGTTGATGAAGACCTAATTGAAATAGAAAAAGCACTTGATATTCATGCACAATTTAACGTGGCTAAACAATTTTGGGCCTACCTCATCAATAAAGGCATTATTAAAGACCCTGCTAGTTTTATACACCCAACCAAACATTGCACACTAGTACATGAAAACAGTATTAATATGCTGAAGTTACGCTTTGAAGAAATGACTCAGCATCATTTTTTTGAAACCATGCAGTACTCTGAAGATCATGACGAAATAAAGTCATGGATTCCTTATACAATGGATAATCGCCCTCGTTCTGAGAAAATGGCTGCAACCAAGATCCAACATGGCACCGATGTAAACTTTCAAGAACTAACCGAAGCAATGGCTGCTCACCTTGAAAAACAAGATGGGGTCGAAATTCATTACGGCACTCATGTAAAACGTGTACATAAAAACCCCGTTGGCCGCTGGTTAATCGAAACCACCGAATTTGGTGAAAAAGTACAACACAAGGCCGACAAATTATTTGTTGCTGCTGGAGGTGGCGCATTCCCCTTACTTAAATTAAGCCACCTGCCTGAGCGCACCCGTTTTGCCGGTTTCCCAGTCGGTGGACGTTTTCTATTAGCGCCCATCAGCGAAGAAGATGCTAAAAATTATTCAGCCAAAACTTACGGTAAAGCAAAAGTCGGGGCGCCGCCCATGTCGGTACCACATCTAGACTTACGCGCCGCTAATGGTAAACATTATTTGTTATTCGGCCCCTTCGCGACCTTTAAGCCTGTACTAGAAAAAGGCCGTGGCTTTGTCGAATACATACGTTCAATGCGCTTACATGATATACCAAGCCTGTTAAACGTTGCGCTAGAGCACTTTCCTTTAATGAAATATCTCATCTCAGAGACATTCGTAGGAAAAGCTAAAATGCTTGAAGACCTAGAAGCCTTTGCTCCCGGCCTTGGCAGCAAGTTCAATTGGGAAATTTCACCCGCTGGACAACGTGTACAAATCATTAAAGATGGTGACCTACAAATGGGCACCGAAATTATTGTGTCAGATGATCAATCATACGGCACACTGTTAGGCGCATCACCCGGTGCATCGGTTTCACCAGAAGTCATGCTACGTCTATTGGAAAAACTAACGCCTTCACTTTTAGAAACAGATGAAGCACAAGCTAAACTTAAAGAAATTTTTCCTGAGTCAAACTTAAAATCACTTGAAAATAATGCTGAGCTATATCGAAAAATTCGAGACAATGTGAACGCCAGTCTCAAAATCAGCTAGTCTGTTATAAACACAGCTCATTCATAAAAGACTCATTTTGAGCTTAGAGTGGGCTGTTTTCACATCATGAATTGAAGTGTAAAAGTCCACACCAGACCTTTTCAAGCGGTTGCTAGATCACAAGAAACAGTCGAGCCTTATATGTTATCCAGTCCAGTGCAATTTCTAAAATCCATATGGATTATTATTCGTTTTGAATTTAGTCGCGTATTCCTCAGTACAAGAGGATGGATGTATTTATTCACCTTCGGTTTAGTTTGGTACTTTGTACTCAATTACTTGGTACTCAATATTTCAACGTTAATGGCCCAGGATGTTGGCTGGCCAGTTCCCGAATTGACTAGCTATTGGCAAGTGGCTTTATACCTCTTCCCAGCATTGTGTTTAGTGATTACGGCGAATCAAACGTGTTCTGATCGGAGCCGGGGAACTCTTCGTTTTTTGGTGCTTCGCACTGATCGTGACAGTATCTTTTTTGGCAGATTTATTTCTCAGATGTTAATTCAAATGGTGCTAATCGTGGTAACAGCTGTAACCACATTAATTGCCGCCGTGATGCATGATGGTTCGGTAATGGGGGCAGGATTAGGGAGTGCAGCCATCATTGTGACGAATCTATTTATTGTATTGATTCCGATTACCGCGATGATGTCTTTGTTATCTTTGACGGTGAATTCCACACGACAGGTAATGGTGCTCGCGATTTTAATTTGGGTCTCAGCATCAGCAATCATTCAAGGCATTAGTCACTACTTTCCTTTTTTCGAAGTCTTTGACCTGATTATTCCAGGAAGGCAATTGTCCGAGTTGTCAGATTTACCACAAGCAGAAACTTTATCGCTGGCCTACGTACCGTTATTACAAGGTTTAGCGTTACTGGTTGCTGGTCGTTTCGTTATGCAGAGGGCTTCATTATGAGTGGCATTATTCATTGCGAGAATTTATCCAAACGCTATGGCTCTAATCTAGCCTTAGATAATGTGAGTTTCGAATTGGAGTCCGGTTCACCTATTGCTTTGGTGGGACCAAATGGTGCGGGTAAGACAACACTCTTTAGTATTCTCTGTGGTTACTTACACCCTAGCTCCGGTAATGTTTCTTTGTTAGGGCATAAGCCTGGGTCATCAAAATTATTTGGTCAAGTGTCTGCATTGCCTCAAGACGCACAATTAGATCCGTCTTTTGCAATACATGAGCAGCTGAGTTTCTACGCTCGACTGCAGGGCTATGGTGGTAAAGCGGCTAAAATTGAGGCAAGCCGAGTGCTTGAATTGATGCAGCTGACAGAAACGATGACAAGTTTACCTAGCAGCTTGAGTCATGGGATGCGCAAGCGTGTAGCGATTGCTCAAGCGCTTATTGGGAAACCTAAGTTGGTGTTTCTTGATGAGCCAACCGCCGGTTTAGATCCGGCGAATGCTCGGAATATAAGACAACAAATTTCTTCCCTTTCCGACTCAACAACATTCATTATCAGCTCTCATAATTTGCAGGAGCTGGAGCGACTTTGTGAAACTGTATTGTTATTGGAGCGAGGCCAGCTGCAGCAACAAACCCATATAACGATAAACACAAAAACTGAATGGGACTTCTTGACGGTGTTAATGACAACCTCTAAAGATCAAGAGGTTCAGGCCACGTTAGAGAGTTTAGGTAGTGTGGAGTCTATCGCCAGCAAAAATAAGAATGAATTTGTTCTTAAGTATAATCATGAAAAAAACCCTGACCTCGATCAACAATTATTAAAGATGCTTGCAGACAAAGGCTGGTCATATCGTCAAATAACGCGAGGTAAAACATTAGAAGATCAGTTGTTTTCCTCTTGATACCCGTATTTTTCTCTAAAGTAGAGACGAAGGGTTTGTCATGCACTAGCCCAGAAAAGCTTTGGGTTATGATACGCTGGCTGATAGTTTTAGCCAATGTGGTGCACCGCCAGAATGTGGTGCACTTCAAAATTGAATCTGGCTATAGGTAAACTTTAATCAATGCGCGTAATATGGAAGTTGGCCAATGTTAATGTCGGATCTTGTCGATGCGTACCTAACAGGATATCAGTGTCGGTTACTTCACTGGTCAATTCAGAAATCGCAACATGGGGTAAAGATTCCTGATTTAAAGAATCAAACCGAGTGCCATCATCGCTACCGGCATCATAAACTTTTAGCCCTACTGTGACTTGATCAATCCAACTTCCATTCACTCTAAGCGGCAAACTATTAACGGCAACAAACCAGTCAGGACTTGGGGCGACCATGGAGACTAAGCTAAGCAACGAAAAATCAGCTGTAATATCAAACTCTAAACTAACCTGCGTAGATGAAAGCCCTATCCCCCCTCCAATTATGAGGTTTTGACTTTTTCCAGCCAGTATTTGCTCGTTTATTTCCTCATATAATGGATAAATAGAACCAACTTCCGCCATTCGTTGTACCCCAAAGCTAGCAGATGTTCCCAGTTTCCAAAATTCACCTTGAGTGTTATGTGTACTCCCCACCAACTGAGAAAAATGACGTAGTGAAGGGTAATTGGTTGCAAAGGTAGAAGCAGTCCAAGGTGTACTAAACGTCACTCGATAACGCGCTGAAAAGGATTTCGATTTGGGTACTTGACCAGTATTATGATTGTTTTGACCAAATTTAGGCCAAACTGAATTAGCAAGCCCACCACTAGTACTATTGATACTATATAAAATTCGATCGTGCGAGCCGATGTAAATGCTTCCGTCAGGCGCAATAGCAGGGGATGAAATTACGATATCAGTGGTTGAAAAAACCCACTTTTGACTGCCATCCGGATTAATCGCATAAACATTATTGTCAAAAGAGCCTACAATAATCGTCCCGTCATCAGCGATAGCGGGTGTTGATTTCACCCTGTCACCCGCGTCAAAAATCCATTTTTGGATACCGCTTGGGGATATTGCAAAAACATTACCATCAGAAGTTCCAAGGTAAATGGTACCGTCAACAGCAACCGCTGTGGATGAATTTTCTATGCCGTTAGTGAAAAATGACCATTGCTGGCTACCATCAGGATTAATCGCATAAAGATTACCGTCATCAGAACTTACATAAATAGCCCCTTTTGTCGATATTGCAGCCGGGGAATTAACATCACCACCCGTGGCAAATGACCAGAGCAGGCTGCCGTCGGGATTGAGCGCATACAAACTATGGTCAGCTGAGCCAATATAGATAGTGCCGTCTGACGCGATTGCCGCAGAAGCGTTAACATCGTCGCCGGTCAAAAATGACCATTTTAGGTTTCCGTTAGGGTTAACCGCATACAATTTATTGTCTTCTGAGCCAATATAAATAGTGCCGTCAGGCGCTATGGTCGCAGAAGAATTAACATCGCCACTAGTGGCATATATCCATCGCTGACTGCCGTCAGGGTTAACCGCATACAAATTGTTGTCATCAGAGCCGACATAAATAGTGCCAAGAGCTCCAATCGACGGTGAGGAGTTTATTATGCCGCCCGTTGCAAAAACCCACTTCTGACTCCCATCAGGATTAATAGCATAAAGTTTTGAATCACTGGCTCCCAAATAAATAGTGCCATCAGCGCCAATGGCCGCAGAAGTAGTCAAAATACCATCGGTTATAAACGCCCACTTTTGGTTGTCAGAGGTGACACATTCATCAGGTCGTATAATCACACCAATTCCAACAATTGACTCTAGCGTAGACAAATTAATACAAAAAATAGCATCGTTGCCCAACAGATTAATTGATGTTGCATTAACCAAATTAAATAATGTAGTGATATTACTTAATTGATTAGATGCAATATTCAATGACTTGATCAGGGCCAGGCTCATCAGTTCAGTAATTTCAAAAATTTGATTATTGTCCAAATCCAGGTCTACTAGCGATACCAGACTTGCTAAAGGAGATATATCGATAATCTGATTGGATGCTAAATTTAGTGTCTTTAAATTCGTTAGTTTTTCTAACCCTGTCAAATCACTAATATTGGCACGACTACAATCTAGTGAAGTCATTTCTCTGCTCAATACCCAAGCGTTTTCAGAGGCATGATTGAGCACGCAACTGTTTAGCTTACTGTCATTAAACACGATGCTGGTTAACAATACGCTGTCGGCAGGCGTTATGGTGATTCTAACCGTATCAGTTGTTGAGCCGCCTTCATTATCGGTAGCGGAAAATTTAAAAACTATCGTCTCAATACTGCTTACGCTTGGCGCCGTAAATGATGCAATAGCTTCATCAGCTGTAAACAATGGCACCGTTATCCCCGATTCTTGAGTCCATTGATAATGAGTTATACTTCCATCACGATCTGTACCAGAACCAGTAAGAGTTACTAGGGTTTGTTCATTGACTAGTTGATCAGATCCAGCATTCGCGGTTGGCGCAAAGTTGGCCCCATTAAGTTCTTTTTCTGTAGCGCTATCTTTACCGCAACCTTGTAGGAATAATGCCAACATAAATATGGTGACTAATTGATATAAAAAAACTTTGATCATTCCTCAACCTACAATTTTAAATAGTTAAGAACGTATTATACCTAATCATAGTTTCAATCTTATTTCGGAGTTATCACAATTTAATAACAAATCTAGTGGCACTTTATTGTTCAACAACAAAACAAAGAGACCTTCAGCGGGCGCTATGATTGGATTATACGGCTTAGACGAAGTCAGAAAATCACTTACGTTTTTGTTTGGTATTTACGAACATACTGGCTTACATAATTTTGTTGGTTTAGGGTTAAACCTAGAGAATTAAAACCTATATTTTCAATTGATAAAGCAATTGTGTTAAACGATATAATTTTCATTCATTTCTAGGTGCTGAAACTCAAGTACGGTATAAATAATGCCGTTAATTAAACATGATGGAAGTAAATCATTGGATATTATAATTTCACAAGGAACTGTGCTTAGTTTTTCAATCTATGCAATATTGATCGTTAGCTTTATCACCACAAAGCCCTGCCAACAGATAAAAACAAGCCTTTTTCTTCTATCTCTTTTGCTACTGATAGCAGCTTCATTCAAACTAATTGAACCTTACGCACTGCTATATATCGTCGCTTTATTCGTTTCTGCATTTGTACATATCGGCTCTCGAGGTGCAACAACAAAGAAACTAGCACTCCTTTTTCTCTCAGGGCTAGCGCTCACATTTAGCCTTCATATCATTCCTGGCTTTAACAATGAATTACTCTTTTCGACTAAACATTTTGGCGCATCAGACTTACCTTTCAAGCTCTATGCAAACTTAGATAAAGCACTCGCGGGCTTTGCGATACTAATCGCTATTGGACAAAACTTAAAATGGAATGTGTCTTTAAAAACATCCTATTTAATTCTTTACACAACACTCTTATTTTTTTCGTTATGCCTACTTATCGGCGCAAAGTTAGACCCAAAACTAGGAGAGTTAACTGTCGCTTTTATCTTCTTTAATTTATTGGTCACTTGCATCGCAGAAGAAGCTTTTTTTAGATTGGTGATTCAAAATGGAATTCATAATTTAAGCAAAGGCTTTATGAAAGGCTGGCTTGCTGTTTTTATCACGGCGGTTATTTTTATGCTTGCACATTTTCACACAGGAGTCGGGGCAGAAAAGCGGCTCCTGTTAATTTTTATCGCTGGGCTTTTATATGGCGGTATTTACTTAAAAAGTAAAAGTTTTGGCAGCGCCGTGATCGCCCACTTCATCATTAACATTATTTACTTTAGCTTTTTTGCTTTCCCCGCCACATTCAACTGACCTCCGCCTAGAATTACTTAGCAGGCAACCAACCGCCCGCGACCTGAATCGGACGCGGGTTATCCCCGTCAGATATCCAAATGACAGCTGCTTGTCGATAGCCATCATATTGATGGGTATCAGGTCGCTTTAGATTAACCTGCCAATCAGCGCCTGATTGAATTAAATGGCTATCTTGATAGCCCACCACCACAAAATCATGCTTCAAATCGCGACCACGATTTTCACCGCCTTTAACAGGAATAACGATATCAAAGGCTAAAATGGCCACATGGACTTTGGGGCTGGCCTTTAATGCGTCCGCTTTCTTAAAGGGTGAAAAATTAACCCGCACATTCTGCTCATTTAATTCTACGTTAATCAGACCTGTATTTTTAACTGAATCAATCTTCGGCAATGAGCGACCGCGAAACCAGCCATTCCAGCCTTTACCATCCACAACAAAGCCTGGCGTGGCAACGTTCTGAGTATGTCCATAACGTTCATACTTTCGCTGTCTTAGACTAAACAAAGGTGAAGCAAAAGGGTCGCGCCAGCCAAGGTAATCCCAATAATCGACATGAAAGGCAACTGGAAATAACTGTGTCCACAAACGTTTATCGTTAGATAGCTTACTAAACCAACGCTCTGCTGGCGGGCAACTACTGCAACCTTCGGAGGTATATAGCTCAACTAACGCAGCCGCCTCAGTAGGACTTTCAAAAGTAATCGTTTTCGCATTCACACTATGAGTCACCGCGAGTACACCTAAAACCAAATTAAGTTTTAAGAACAACTTTACGAAAGTACTTTCTTTTACTGACCTTAAACAGAACATCACTAAGCCCTTAATTGATCTAAGTATTAATCTAATGACTTATACTAATAATTTTCCCCTTAAAAATGATCACAAAAAGATCACAATTTTGTATGCTTTTATTCGCTTTGCTCAGCAACGACAAGAAAACGTGCATTACCTCCGGGCGTCAGTGCATCAAAAGGATAACAGGTCACAAGTATTAAGCTGCCACTAGGTACTTGACCATCAGGCTGAACATCTGATTTTTCTTCCAACCAAAAGTACCGCTGATCAACAACAACGTGGTCGCTAACGGTATAAACGAAATCCCCTTCTGAGGTTGTTAATTCAATACGGTCTCCATGCTTAATATCTTTAAGAAACTTGAAGTGGGTATCACGATGCCCACTAATAACGGTATTACCATCGGTGCCAGGAAACGCACTGGCTTCGGTGTAACCAGGAGAAAATGCCAATACTCGGCCACTATCACCTGACAATACGATCCGACTAATTCCCAAACGGGGAACCGTTAATTCAGCTACCGGCCAAGTATCAGCCCATGGCCAAGGGCGAACATTCTGTTGGCCATCCAACGTTCTTTGCCAAGACTGCTCCAACAACACTTGCGCTAACCAGGCCTTTGCATATATTTTACCTGCGCTCCCAATATTCCAGATGGCACACATCACCGTAATGATAATAACGACCATGAACAGTCTACGAACAAGACGCATCAGGCGCGCAAACATTCAGCTCTCCTTTGTAGCCAGTTAAAACCAAACCCGAGTAAAAGCGCCACGAACAACAGTTCAAAACCCATTAATAACCGATACTCCCCATCGGTTGCAGTTTGCGCTAATCGTATGCCTTGCTTTTGAACTTTTGACTGCCCTACCCAACCTTTTGGCCGGTTAGCAGGAATCCGATCGGTCTTTAACACACCACCTGCGCGATTATCTGAAAATTTATAAGCTTCCCCCTTTTCCACATCAGGCGTCACCTCCACGGCAACCAAACTCGTAAATTTACTCACTTGGTGATGCGCAACGGCAAGGTCAATAATTTCCTTTTTTATCTTCTGTTTTTTATCTTCATGCGATTGAGCACTTTCATTATCATCAGCTTTTACGCCACCACGCTCATCGTACATAGCCTGCAATGCCGAAATTTTTCTGCGCATCCATTCAACCGCTACACCATCGTGTTGAACGGAATGATCCAAAGGCACACGAAGCTGTGAAGGAACGCCTCCCAATCTGCCACTCAAGGCTGCCATTTCAGGAAATTTACTTGCCTTGAAAGCCACATAAACAGGCTCCCCAAGGTAAAGGTCTGGCAAAGGCTGTTGAGGCAAGATCATTGCCGATAAGTCGTTGAGATCAAGTTTTAAATCAGTCAACGCGGGAGATTCTAGCTGACGCAGCAAATAGTTTATTTTTTGGTTCACTTCATCAGGCTTACTCACATATGTAAATGTGCCTCTACCGGCTCGTGCCGCTTTGCGCATAAAGTAACCATTAGGAGCCGAACCAATACCCACGGTAAATAGACGGCTTCGGCCAAGATTATGGCGTATCTCTGAAAACAATTCCGCTTCATTACTGACGGCACCATCGGTAATAAATACGACCTGTCGTAAACGCTCTGGGTCGTCAGCACCACGCAGCGCCAAACGTAATGCAGGGCGCATATCAGTCCCGCCATCGGCCTGTTCATCCAGAATTTTTCGACGAGCAAAATTCAAATTATCAGGTGTCGCCGCCTGACTGTGAGAGAACAGCTTCCACGCCCGAGTATTGAACCAGACGATATTAAAGCTGTCTTCTGGCTTAAGCTTGCTAAGCGCTTTCAAAACAGAGGCTCGCGCCTGCGAAATCGATTCACCCTGCATACTGCCTGACACATCAAGCACCAGAACCAATTCTCGCGGCATACTTATTTTTGTGCCGTGCTCAGGTTGCGGAGGCATCACCATCAACAAACCATAAGACTCACCTTTGACATCTTCGCGCAACACGCGAACCATCGGTTTATCGGATGATTTTAGCCCCCAAGACAAAACAAAGTCACGATTTGAGAATTGAGCCACGCCATCCACCGTGACCTTATAATGTTCTTCACTCAACTTCTTTGTGGTAAAAGCGTGACTCGAACTTGCCAAAGCTTCAATCGGAAAACCCGCCTTGAGATCGACCTCAATCGTGACAGGATTTCCCGGTACGTCCTGCTCCTTTCTTATCACATTAACGGGTTCAACATAGCTTGATTCAAGTCTGGTTCTGGGTGGCGTAAACTTAGGGGTATTCACCATGGGAAAACGCAAAGCAAAGCGTTGACCTTTATAATCGAGTACTTGCTGATACTCAAATTCGACTACTATCATCTCTCCAGGGCCAATGTTGGCGACAGAGGTCGTAAAAACATTTGTTCGATGATGATTCAGTAAGCTCGTTTTTTTTCCTGCCTCACGCGCTTTCTGATAGATACGTTTTGCCGCTTGTTTTTCATGAATTTGACCTTCGATCACTCGCTTACCGACGACCATTCGTAAACGATCAACAACCGCTTGCTCAGGCAAAGGAAAGGTATAAATACCTTCTGACCAAAACTGCGAAGGGTTGCGAAACGCCTGTCGCACCTTAGCGCGCAATATAGGCCCAGAAATACTCATGGAGACATTCGTCTCCAGCGTTGTTGCATCGTGTTTTTCTGTACCGTCATTACTTTTCAGCCACAACGAACTGTAAGGTGCATTGCTATCAGAATTATGCGCTGAAACAGCATCAACTAATTCAGGTTCTACACCGGCAAATACTGATTCTGACATCAACCAGAGTATCAGCAGCAGTATAAAAATAGATGTGTTCGTGAAAAATTCAGTAATAGTTTGGTGTGAACGCATATTAACCATGGGTATTATGTCTTCGTCATGCTCAGTATTTCTGATCAGACAAGGCATTAGTTGTTTTGTTTTTTCCTGCCGTCCCATAAAATATTTCATAAGAACTCCTGCAATTCTAAAATGAACAGCCACCGGCACATGGCCGGTAACTATTTTTGGTTAGTCTCTTCAAACCGAGGTTCCCGTGATACGAGTTAGGGTAAACGGCCCGTATTTTCTTGAATAGGAAGCTCGACTTGCAGCTCATCCTCAACTGTCAGATAACACTCTCTAAACTGGTGCTGACTTGCAGGGCGATCTAGCAGTGCACCTCCTTGCTTCGACACCTCTGCCCGTGAAAACGGTGCCACCAATTGAGGGTCGAGCATCCACAGTTTCAGCAGCAAGTCTTCGTCAATGGCAATAAAACACTTCACAAAGAGACCTCCCCAATGCTCGCGATAGGCTGCATTTCCTGATCACTAATACTCAGTTCTATCGAAACACGACGATCAAGCACATAATCACCTGAGGCATTAGCCAAATCACTCCTCAATGCCAGAGACTCAGCCTCGCCAATCGCTTGAGTGGTCACTCGACTCGCATCAACCCCCTGCTCCAACAACGTCTCTTTGATGCCATTTACACGAGCCTGAGCCAGAGCCGTGTTAAAATCAGCCGCCCCACGCTGATCGGTATAGCCTTTCAATAAGACATGAAGATTAGGGTGTGATTTGAGAAATTTCGTCAAACTATTTAAACGCGCTTCGGCATAAGTAGGCACATCCGACTCACCATTGCGGAAGTAAACCTCTTGAGCATAATGCTCAATCACCCCCTGCAAAGCGGTATTGTTCTGTGGACCATCACCATCGGGTACTTGCATCATTAAATTTGCCAGTTGTGCAGACTGCTGGGCATTTGAGCGATTTAGGTCTGATACCTCTTTTTTTGCTTTAAGTAGCGTTGATTTGCTTTGATACAGCTCTGTTTGAGTTTTTCCAAGTACCTGCTCATTCTGCTCAAGTTCGAGCAAACTTTGATCCAGCGCATGGTCTTTATCTTGCCCCCAACCTATCGACCCACCTAAGGTTGCACCCAACGCAGCCCCTGGCGGACCGGCTATCACGGCACCTATCACCGACCCAATGCCTACGCCCCAATAAGTGCCCGCATTATCCGCTTCATAATCTGTTGATTCTGTTTCTGCACTTGCAGCTTGGGCCAGGCTCAATGCCAAAACAGCCACACCGAGTTTGTTCAATTTCATCGTATTTTTTTTCATCATCGTCTCCACTTGAGACACCCTGCGTCACATTCCATCGTGATATCACTGCACACCATGTACAGCGTTCCGTTCTTCACTGGATATCTATGGGACTATTCAATCAATTTCAGACATACAAGTAATGGAGCCGACATGGAGCGCAATGGACAAAATCTGCAGGGAATAGTGCTGTATGGAGATAAAATGGAGAAACCGTTTTCTCACATTTATTTATGCAAAACTAAGCTATAGTAACGCCCGTATACTTAAAGACATGAAAGCGCTAAAGCGCCTGGAAACACCTTTATGACCTACAAAATCACCATCGTTGAAGATGACATTGACCAACAGCAAAATTATGCCGATGCGCTTCAACGTAGAGGTTTCGAAACCCAGTGTTTTTCAAGGGTTGAAGAAGCGCTGACAGGCATCACAAATGATCGCCCCGATTTAGTATTACTAGATGTCGTACTCGGTGATGACCCCGATGGCGGCTTTACTATCTGCCGTAAATTATTGGACCGCGGTGATAATATTCCAATCATATTCCTCAGCGACCGCTCCGATGAAATAGATCAGGTTTTCGGTCTGCGCTTAGGCGCTTGGGATTATCAGACCAAACCAATATCTCTCGCCCTGCTAGCCGAACGGATCAAGGGTCTGCTACGCATTCATCATGCACGTAGCGCAGACAATGAGACCGCACCTCACTATGAAAACGCAGGTCTATCTTTAGATAAAGCTAAGTCATTTGCCTCTTGGCACGAAAAAACCTTACCATTAACACTGACGGAGTTTCGATTACTCACCGCGATCGTAAAAGCAGGCCCCGAAGGAGTCGATTACAGTAGTTTGTGCGAAAGCACCATGCAACGAATGGTCACTAACGGCACGATTAACAGTCACATTAAAAATATCCGTAAGAAATTCAACGCCCTCGACCACACATTTCAGTGTATTCGAAATAAACCCGGCTTCGGCTATCGCTGGGAGAAGTATTAATGCCTCGTTTCGGCATCAAAACCCAAATCACACTCCTCTGTTTAGGCCTGCTGTCCATTATTCTATTAGTGGGGCTAAACTATTGGGACGACATCCGTAAAACAACGCTGACTGCACAAGCCAGAATTCAGGCAATCGAAGCTAAAGCAATCGCCATCACCCTACTTGCGACACAACAAAACATCCGCGAGCTGCTTGCTGCTAATGAAGACAGTGAATTACAAAAACACGCACTTAGCGCCCCGACCATCAAACAACCTATTCGTTTGGATGGACTTTTTGGCGATTGGCCATTACAAGCCAACGCTCCGCCGCGTTTCAACCTCAACCACTCTGTCTGGCTTGCTGTTCCTGACTCCCCTAGTGAAACTGCCTTTTCACTGCGTCTGGCTCAGTCTTCACAGCACCTCTATGCCGCCATCGATGTGCGAGATAGCAAGGTCGTGTTACGCAAGCCTTCACACTTACGTTTAGACTACAACGATCATATCCAGCTCACATATCATGATGAAACCGGCGCGCTTCGAAGGGTCATTTTACCCGCTGAGCAAGAAGGTGCTTTGGCAAGCTATTACACCGACAGGCATTGGCAATATGGACGCGATGTAAATCCATCCTCTCCCAAGCATCAAAACAACCAAAACATTGCGAGCCATAAAACGGGTATTCAAGGCTATTGGCACAAAACAACGGAAGGCTACGCCCTTGAATTCAGAATCCCCATTACTCAACTAGACACCGTTCAATCACAAATTCATTTCGCCATCGTCGATGTCGATGATAACCCGGCCTACGGACCACAAGCCATTGTGGCTAGCCTTCCCAAAAACCTAGAGGACAAATTAAACCCTGTCGCTTTACATGCCCGCGAATTACAACGCGTTATCGATCAACTAAAAAGCACTTATGCCCGTTTATGGATTTACGACAGTCGTGGCCGAGAATGGGCCTTTGCCGAACGTGACCCACAGGCTGAAATTGCCCCCACAGCCTTCGACAGTCAATGCGTTAGAGATGCCTTAAAAGGGAAAATAAAACCCTTACACCATATGAATGACACAGATGGCAAGCTCAATAGATTACTCGTCTGCTACCCAATTATTGAGTATGGTGAAACGCTTGGCGTTGTCGTCATTGATGAGTCAGCACACCATGTGCTGGAACAAGAGGAAGCGCGCGTTAGAGTCATCGCCATCAAGGTTGGCAGTGCCATCTCCCTGCTATTGTTAGTGCTACTTACCTACGCCTTCACCCTCGTTCGTCGCATTTCCCGATTGAGTGAAGAGTCCAGTAAATCAATCGACTTACACGGCAGAATTGAACGCACTACTATTAACGCCAGCCGCAATTTTCCAGATGAAATAGGCGACCTGTCTCGCAATATCACAACCCTTCTGGAAAAACAGCACTCCTACATGAACTTTTTAGAACGTATCCCACAAACACTCCGTCATGAAATTTCAAACCCACTCAATAAACTACGCACCTCTTTAGAAAACCTGCTCGACCATCAACCGCACCTCGCAAACGATAATTACATTCGTAAAATAGATTCAGGTATTGACCAAATCAGCCGCATCACCCTACATTTAACCGAGGCCGCTAGCCTTGAAAGCGCTATAAAAGAAGAACAGCTAATCAAAACAGACCTCATCACCTTTCTTGATGGCTACCTCTCTGTATGGGATGAGCAAATAAGCTGCACGCCATGGGACAAAAACCCCGCCTTCATTTTGGGTGACAGTAGCCGACTAGAGCAGTTATTCGACAAACTCCTCGACAACGCCATCAGCTTTTGTTCTAAAACCGGCAAAGTGCTCGTGCATGTTGAACGACACACCGACCGGATCGCAGTCATTATTGAAAACGACGGCCCAACATTGCCTGCCGAAAGTACCGCTGGATTATTTTCGCCCATGGTCTCTACTCGCTCTAGTGGCTCAAGCATTCATCTTGGCTTAGGTCTGCATATTGCCAAATTGATTAGCGACCAACACAACGCATTATTAGTCGGCAAAAACCGTGAGGATAACAGCGGGGTGATTTTCTCTGTTGAGTTTGACCTGATTCAAGAGCACTAATGGGGTTAACATTTAAACTAAACGTTGATCAAATAGACCTAAGCATGGGATATCTACAGACCAACTCAAAAGAGCTGCTGACAAAGCCATGTATTCAATAAAAATTCGGGGGAAAATAATATTGCCTTTGTAACAATTATATACATGACAGGCGTTATTAATCTGGAAATTGTTTCGACATAAACACAGCACTCAATCCATGAACGAATGTACTAATCAGCACGGTTAATACAATTACAGACAACAATTTTTCATAACCAGAGACACCAAGTTCACTAATAACGATAAGCATATATAAAATTGAAGCAATGCCTCTTGGCCCGAACCAGCCTATAAATAATTTGCTATACAAATTCAACTCAGTCCCCATTAAAGACAACATGACTGGAATAATTCGAATAACGGTCAAACTTAGAAAGGTATAAATCAAGGAAGTTATATCCCAATAGGGATAAAAACGATGTATAGATAGACCTAGAAGAAAAAATATAATCAGTGACAAGAGCTGACCTTGTGCTTCACCAAACTCCTGAATTCGTTCTCTTACAATATGTATTTTTGTGCCCAGCATAAGTCCCGCAAAAAATGCGGCGATAAAGCCATTACCATGGAACATCTCAGCGAATGAGTACGCTAATATAGCCAATGCAATGGCCGCTAAGTGATGAAATATTGCCCCCATCCAACCGTGATTGGTTGCGTAATCAATCATTTTTCCACCAACATGACCAACAAACGCCCCCATTAACGGACCAATGGTTAATTGTTCCACCATAAATATCGGCCAATAACCATCCCCCGCTAAAGCGGAACCGCCACTCGCTAGCACGGCAATACATAACAATATGGGCGGTAAAGATAATCCATCATTCAAGCCACTTTCAATACTAATTGATTCCTTAATTCGCTCAGGAACATTTTTACTCTTTATCACTGCTTGCCCTAATGCAGCGTCCGTAGGCGAGAGGATTAAAGCCAGCATGGCTAAGGCCCAAATGTTGTAGCCTGGAAATAAAAAATAGGCAACCACTGTACCCAGAACCATGGTAAGTGGTAGTCCGATCAACAGCAGTCTCGCGGGAATGCCGGCTAAGACCTTCGCTAATTCAGAAAATTTAATCAGTGACGCGTCAACAAACAAAATGATAATTAACGTGACTTCAGCCACCGTTTGTACAATACCGGTATTGAGCTGAACATTGATGAGACTCAAGGCCATCGGGCTAACAAGCATACCAATGCCTAAAAAAAACATTGGTCCGCTTATAGGGGAGCGTTCAGAAAGATTCGAAAATAATCCAAACATCAAGATGAGAAGTGCAATCGTTATTAGGGCAACATGATTGTGCATGTCTACCTCCCTTCATTGACTTTACTTTATATTAGTCTTGATCATTAAATTAGCAACGAAAATAAAAGCCAAAATATTTCCAGGGTATTGGCTTTGGAACTCAGAATCCATTGCAACAATTTAGTAAATATTCCCTCGCCAATCAGCTTCCAACACCCAAATGACAAGGTCGTTATCAATTATTTCATATACAATTCGAAAGTCACCGATTCTGTAGCGAAACCGATTAACAAAGCCTTGCATTGTTTTAATGTTAGGACCTGATTTTGGATTTATTTCAAGATTCTTCATTTTACTATAAACCCTTTTTCTCATTACCGGATCTATCTTTTTAAAAGATTTTTCTGCTTTTTTAGAGAATCGAACTGTATACATCAAGGCTTCTCCTTCATAAGATCCGCTAGTGTTTTTAGCTCCTTTATATTTTTCGTTTTAAGTTTTTCAATAGTAATATCAGTTCTCTCTTTAAGAGATTTCTCAAGTTCCTTGTGATAATTTTGCTTGTCCTTTTGCAATGTTACTCTCCCATTAAGTCATCTAAAGATGGTGCATCCTTGTTATATTCCTCATATTCCTGAGAATCAATTTCATTCTCTCTCTCTCTTATTTTTTTTAGAAGAAAATCGTAAACTTTCGGCTGAATAATTACACCTACGATGTCCCCTTTTTGATTTTCAATGATGATATCCTCTCCCTCTAAAGGGTCTGGATTTAGAACTTTTCCAAGTAATTCTTTTGGTATCTCTCGATCTTTAATTTTCATACATTCTCCATATGTAAATTGAATTGGTGCTAACGTTTAACGATGAAGCCAAAAGGATAGCAGTTTTTTAGTACATTTTAGAAAGAATAGCAGCACACAAGCATGCTACTTTTGATTTGCCTGGTAAAGCTATCGACGCCTCGTTTTATGGATAAGCCTCCACTATATCAATTGATGCTCCAGTGCTTTTAACTGCTTTTTCTAAATCAGCAATCGTTCTTGGAATAAATTGACTACTATCGCCAAAAGCTGCCTGAGCTAATGATTTACCTAACGCTTCTGAGGTAAAGCCACCAGAAACTTTTGTAAACGTGTAATAAACATCCATGTGATACCCTTCAGTATATGGCTGCAAGCATACAAAAAATGTTGTATTTTCTGCCCCATCAAAATCATCCTGAGTCATCCCTGTAAAAGGAGAGTTCTCACATTTAGGTATTCTTAAACCACTCCCCTGCGCAGCCATTAATGCACCTAAATTGGAATTAGCAAACGGATTAACCACCTGAAAACGATTTGGCTTTTCAGGCAGTGGGTACGGTGGAATATTATTAGAGAAAACAGTTTTATCAGAATTTTCTTGTAATGCTGACTTTAAATTACGAGATACGTCACTTAAACTTGGAGCGCCTTTTATATCATAAATTCGATAACCTTCTGTCACTTCTTTCGTAGGCCTTAAAGATGCGCAAGATGAAACCAAGCTTGCCGACATAGCTAGCAGACCTATTGTTTTTAACATTCCCATTTATTTCTCCATTTTAGTATTAGCGTCATTGCTATTATGATTTACTTTAATCGATTATTAGACAACCCGTACTTTACGAAATTATATAGGTCCGTATTAGCCGGTTTTCCAAAGAGAAGGGTGACATTTTTAAACAGGATATAAGGTTTGCGACACTCAAGAATCTCATTCCTATTAAAGGCCGGATTCAAAGGAGTAAAAACAACTTGTGTAAAAGTTGTTTAATTGGTTTATAAGCCGATAAAGACAAGCCAATACAGTTCATTGTTAATGATTATGTAAGCAAATGCGCCAACATTACACATAGGATGGTTTGTGCCAATATTGTCTCTTGAGTTATTAACCCCCAGACACAAGAAAGCCCCGCTAAATACGAGGCTAATCTTAGTGTATATCCTTATTGCTAATCCTTTAGCCTGTTTCCTTATCCCTGCTACTCATTCCTTATGAGTAGAAGTCCATTTGTTATCATCCTTAATGGCCAAATCCTTATTGGCTGATCCTTATCCCTGCTGTCCTAGCGATGAAGCGTATATTAGAGATTTCATATTAAAAAAAATACAGGTGATGACTGAAGCTTGCGTGAGATATCTCTCACATTGTAATTTAATACGCTTTGAATACGCCTTCTTAACTATTTTAGTCTTAAAGGCGTAGATGTGAAGGTAGTCAAAGGTAACAAGGGGAAATGATTATTTTGTTGGATAGAAGTGACTTTAGTGGTCTTTATTGGTTGATCCAGCAATTTTATCCATGAGCGCAAACATCACACCCGAAACGACAAAAACAAGATGAATCGATATTTTTAAAATCAGCGCATTAGATTGATCATCAGTTAATGTATCAGGTAGATTCATAAAGGTTTTAAGTAGATCAATCGCTGAAATAGCAACAATGGCACCAATTACTTTTAGCTTTAAACCTGAAAAGTCGATCTTTCCCATCCAACCAGGCCGGTCTTCATGACCCGTTACTTGAATTTTTGAAACAAAAATTTCATATCCACTAAAAATAATCATTAATAGCAAACTGCCCACTAACGACATATCAACTAATGCTAATATCCCTACAATGATATCGCTTTCAGAAGCCACAAGCACTTCCGTAGTCATATGCCAAAGCTCTTGCCCAAACTTTATCAATAACAAAATAATACTAAACACTAAACCTAAATAAAAAGGAGCTAATAACCAGCGGCTTCTAAAGATAGTTGATTCAATTGCATTTTCGATCAGATTTGACATAAAATTCTCAGATAAAGACCACGGTTTAACCATAAAAAACGCGCTAATTTTACGCATTTTACATAGGCACTTCAAACCAGAATCACACGGACTGATAACTTCAATACTATTTTTCTGGTGGTATGTGTACGAAATGAACCCCCAATACTTCACATTGGGTGCTTATGCCTAATTTTGTTTCTTGATATTTATTAAGCCCCAGACACAAGAAAGCCCCGCTAAATACGAGGCTAATCTTAGTGTATATCCTTATTGCTAATCCTTTAGCTTGTTTCCTTACCCCTGCTACTCATTCCTTATGAGTAGAAGTCCTTTTGTTATCATCCTTAATGGCCAATTCCTTACTGGCTGATCCTTATCCCTGCTACTCATTCCTTATGAGTAGAGTCCATTTGTTATCATCCTTAATGGCCAAATCCTTATTGGCTGATCCTTATCCCTGCTGTCCTAGCGATGAAGCGTATATTAGAGACTTCATATTAAAAAAAATACAGGTGATGACTGAAGCTTGCGTGAGATATCTCTCACATTGTAAATAACACTAGTGACTCATCACTTAAACGGTAGCCATCTTACCAACCATCACCTCATCAACAGCTTCTACCGTATCAGATATTGTTAATCTAGAGATCACCTTAAGAATTATCTGAACCACTTAGACGAAAAAATCCTACGACTGTTTGTAAATCCGTTGATTGCGCTTGCATTTCTTCGGCTGTGGCAGCTAGCTCTTCTGAGCTCGAAGCATTTTGTTGTGTCACATTATCTAACTGCTGCATGGATAACGTTATTTGACCAACCCCACTCGATTGTTCTTCAGAGGCTGCGGTAATTTCCTGAACTAACTCAGCAGTCTTGGTAATATCCGGTACCATTTTCTTGAGCAAACTCCCTGCAGTTTCTGCCACTTTTACACTGTCAGCCGTAAGGCCACTTATTTCTGCTGCAGCAACTTGGCTTCTTTCTGCAAGCTTTCGTACTTCGGCAGCAACAACAGCGAATCCTTTACCGTGAGCTCCAGCTCTAGCAGCTTCAATCGCGGCATTCAATGCCAGCATGTTCGTTTGATATGCAATATCTTCAATGATGGTAATTTTTTCAGCGATTTGAGACATCGCTTGCACAGTTTTCTCTACCGCATCACCACCATTTGAAGCAGCGCCAGCGGACTCACTTGCAATAGAGTCTGTCAACTGCGAGTTCTCGCTGTTTTGGCTAATTGATGCGCCCATTTCTTCAATCGCTGCACTCGTTTCTTCGACACTAGCAGCTTGTTGAGAAGCACCACTACTCAAAGCATTAGCTGTACTACTAACCTGAGACGCTGCCGATGATATTTGGTCTGAATTGCCTTTAATCTGTTGCACCACTTCAATTAATTTTTTTTGCATCGTACTCATTGAAGCCGATAAACTACTATTACCACTCTTATCATCTATTGCGACCTTAACACTTAAATTACCATTCGAAATTTCACGCGCTAACTCAGATAATTGTGAAGGTTCCCCTCCTAACCGCAGCCTCAAAAAATATCCTACATAGTAAATAAGTGACAAAGTAGCGACGACTAACACAATAAGGGAAATGAAAAATAAATTTTGCCAGAAGCCCGCTTGAGTACGTGCATTATTAATTTGGGCTTCTACTCGATCAAAAAATAAGGAATTAAACTGAGCTATTGCTCCAGCAATATTACCCAAAAAGCGAAAATACTCAGCATCAAATAATCTCAAGGCTTGTGCATCAAGAGCTTTGGTTTTATTTGAGAGGTACCCCTCTCCATAACCAAATGTCTTAGCATGTGCATCCGCGGCATCCATTACTTCAACTTCAATGACCACTAGACCATCGGACTCTGCTTTTGACTGAAGTAACTGTTTCTCCTCTTCTTCTGTCAGCTGCATATTTTTGACTTTTTCAGCGAATGCTAATACCGTTCCATCAGGGCGCGCAACCTTACCGGCCGCTTTATCAAGCACATAAAAATAGGCATCTCGCCATTTTTTTTCACCCGTTACAGTATATAACCGAACATAATTTGTTAAGTCAGATGAGTCTGTTTCCATTTCTTCGGATAGTAAGAATGCCTCATTTTGATATTCAAATGCGCTAGTTTCAAGCTGTGTAGCACCTCTATATTGTTGATAAACCGTCCCGGTGATCAAAGCTAGAACTACCACAACCAGGTTAGTGATCATAAACAACTTTTTTATAGTCATGAGCTTAACTCCGGAAATAATTAACGTATAAAAACAACCGATATTTTAGCTTTACCATAGACTCTTACTATCTCCTTTTAACCAGAAGATGCTTTACCAAATATAGTTTAGTTTTTGATCAATGTCACATTCAAAAGCCACCATACTATGAAAGTATTTATAGGCGAGGCCACTTTTCATCCCCTTTAGTAGGTACTAGCTATTAGCTTGAGGAATTTCATTGGTTCACTTGTTTACAAAGGCAACCACAAGAATAATAATGTCGACCAATAAAAACAGGAATAAAATTATGATTCACATTTTCATACTGTTGTTCATGCTTTCATCAACGGCTCAAGCAGGCAATAAAACCGATGACAGCGAGATCAATGCTTCGTACCAAAAAGAAGTCTGCACGCTTGTGCTTAGAAAGTTAAAATCTTCCTTTGAAAGTTTAAGAACTGGAAAAATAACCGATAGCAAAACGGCAAAAGTTGCTAATTTATTGCAGTCATACCGATTATTAAATTGTGCAGATGAAAAGAAACTTTTTGACGTACTGGCTTGTACCAATTCTCAAGTAATGTTTTTTGATGATTGCCGAAAGTTACGTTTGTAAAAAACAACATTTCAACTCGCAGCTTACCTGCGAGGTAGGTGTTATCGCAATCTATTAAACGTCTCCCCTTTTATAACGCTTTGGTGTTGTTCCGGTCCAACGCTTGAAAGCACGTAAAAAACTTGCCGATTCGGCGTAGCCTAAAACATCGGCTAATTCATTCACCGATATATTCTTTTGAGATAACATATCCAAGCATCGGTTTCTTTTATGCTCATCTAGTAAGGTGCGATAACTCGTTTTCGCTTCATCGAGTTTACGGCGGTAGGTTCGTTCACTTACCCCAAACATATTGGCAACTTCCGGTACGGTGGGGTAATGCGCACCGTAGCCTTCGATAATTTGTTGTGTTTGAGCAACAACATCCTCAGCATCGGGGTAGAACTTTCTTAACAGTTCATAAGCTTGAACCTTATATAATTGATGCGCTAGATGATTACCATATTTTTGTTTTAGGTTTAAAATCGCTCTTGGCAAACGAATCCAGTTATAAGCTTGGTCAAATTGTAAGTCAAAATCAATGTATTGTTGATAGGCATTTAATGTTCGCCCCGTGGGTTTTTCTCTCACTGTACCAGCCCCCATAAAATAGTCTTTCGGCTGCTCTATCAGCTCTCGTACAAAAATATACGTTCCCATTAAATCTCGATCAGCAATAAACTGTTTAAGTTTGGGGCTTGCCTCTGGCAGGGTGTATCGAAGCTCTATGAAGTCTTGGTCAATGTGAAGTGTCATATGAGAAAATAATAAGGATAACGATTGAAACTGCACCCCTATTTTAAGTGTTTCTAAAAATGTAGGCGCAGACATTAATAACATAGCGTAGGTGCCGTACGAGGTAAACGTGACTTGATTACCGACCTTTATTCCGAGTATTGGATCATCTAGCATTTCAATTGCTTCAGATACAATATCCAGCTCTAGATCTTGATCAATCACGGCTGCACCGCTCATTTTCGCTAATGACAAACCACGACGCCTCAGTAGCTCTTCAGGGTCTTTCCCTTGCTCTTCGATTACTTTAAATAAAGGAATTAACCCGAGAATAGACTGTTTTTTTTGGACTTTCTGAGATTGAAACATCGCTTTGCCTACTGACTTATCCATACACCTTCATGGGTATAAAAGTATCTTCAAAAGTCAGTATGACCGTAAATATCAATTTTTGACAGAATTCATCCTATATTTCATGACCGCCGGTCATTATTGTATACCTACCACTCTGGTTTATTAAAAATAAGAGGTTGAAACAAGAGCATGATGAATGAACAAATTGAATCATTAGATGTACTAATTGTAGGGGCAGGTATTTCTGGCCTGGGCATGTGCTACAACTTAAAGAAAAAACGTGCACATACCTCTTTTGCCGTTATTGAAGGCCGTGAAAACATTGGCGGTACTTGGGATTTATTTAAATACCCTGGTATTCGGTCTGATTCTGATATGTATACCTTTGCCTACTCATTTAAACCTTGGACCGAGAAAGAATATATCGGTTCTGCTGAGCGGATTAATAACTACCTGAATGAAATGGTACGCGAAGAAACCTTAGACCAGTACATACGTTTCCAACAAAAAGTCACTGCAGCCAACTGGGACTCAAACCAAAACCATTGGCTAGTAACGATCACGCGGCAAGATGGCTCAACTTACAAGATTGCTGCGAAGTTTTTAAGCTGTTGTAGCGGTTACTACAATTACGAGCAAGGCTATTTACCAAAATTTGAAGGTTATGCAGACTACAAAGGTATCATTGCCCACCCTCAACATTGGCCAGAAAATTTAGATTATAGCGGCAAGCGCGTAATCGTCATTGGGAGCGGTGCCACCGCTGTAACCGTGGTGCCAGCCATGGCAAAGAAAGCGGCGCATGTGACCATGGTACAACGATCACCCAGCTATATTTTTTCACGCCCAGCTTCCGATGTATTATTTCGCGTACTGTCACGTATCTTACCCGCAGGTATTACCAACCGCATCATGCGTGCAAAATATGCCACCTTACAACAACTAAATTTTGTATTATCAAAACGCTTTCCAGACTTCATGCGTAAGCTAGTACGCAATATGAACAAAAAAGACTTAGCAGGCGCAGCAGACGTTGATGTACATTTCAAGCCTAACTATAAGCCTTGGGATCAACGTATGGCCTTAGTACCCGACGCCGATTTATTCAACTCAGTCAGGTCAGGTAAAACGACGATCGTAACCGATCATATTGATCGCTTTACTGAAACTGGAATTTTGATGAAGTCGGGTGAGAAAATTGATGCCGATATCATCGTGCCAGCAACCGGTTTAGATGTTCAACTTTGGGGAAAAATGAACCTAAGTGTTGATGGAAATCCTGTTGAAGGTAATACCCTCACTAACTACAAAGGCATGATGTTTAGTCAAGTGCCTAACTTTGTATGGGTCTTTGGTTATACCAACGCGTCATGGACATTAAAGGCAGAATTAACCTATGACTATGTATGCCGTTTACTAGAGCACATGGAACAAAATGGCTATCAAAGCGTTCACCCTCATCAAGAACCAAATGCCAAACGAGTAAGGATGCTTGATTTAGAATCAGGTTACGTTCAACGAGCGCTGGACCGCATACCAAGCCAAGGCACAGAATTCCCGTGGTGCAATAAAGACCTTTATTTTAAAGATGTATTTGCGATTAAACATAGCAAGCTCGTCGACGACGTTTTGCGCTTTGATGATAATGACTCACTCGCAGGTTTCCACAAACCCTCAGCCGAAAAGTCGACTCAAACCTCGGAACAAACGTCAGAACTAAAGTCGAAGAAAGTAGACTCCAATAAAAAAACTAAACCAAAATCTAAACAAAATTCAATTGCATAGGAGGCCATAAATATGGATTCAACATCATCAAACAACTTGCCTCCCGTCGTCATTATTCATGGCATGTGGAGCACGCCTGATACGCTAATAGAGATTAAACAATCGTTTGAGAGTGAAGGTTATCTCACCCACACACCTCGCTTGCCGTTGCACTTCCCTAAAAATAAACTAGATGCTAGGCAACGTAAGGAATTGGCAAGATTAAGCATTCAAGACTACTTACAATCTCTCGAGCAGTTTATGGAAACGCTAGACCAGCCTCCTATTTTAGTGGGGCACTCCATGGGAGGATTATTAGCACAATTGATTGCCGCCAAATACCCATGCCAAAAATTGATACTAATTTCTCCTGCGCCGCCAGCGGGTATCAATGGTTGGTGCTGGTCAGTTATACGTACTTTTGGTCATAACCTACTAAAGTTCCCATTGTGGCGCTCAACGACCAACTTACTACTCAAAAATATTCGCTATGGCATCGCTAATTCACAAAATGCGGCAGTGCACCGTGAAATATCTCAGAATGCCACCTTTGAGTCTGGCCTAGCATCGTGGCAAATTTCGATGTGGTTTTTATTTAGACACCCGCCTACCAAAATACAATACGCCAAAATTCAGTGCCCAGTGCTCATTATAAGTGGCACCGAAGACAAAATCACACCACTTAAATCACAACTTAAACTTGCCCAAAATTATACAAG